>Ga0255334_1000456_pt1 | contig 32026 bp, 31 predicted proteins | sample EtOH5_35cm_T3_12_FD_202080 | JGI IMG/M metagenome (GOLD analysis project Ga0255334, IMG submission 202080) | Sandy soil microbial communities from University of British Columbia, Vancouver, Canada - EtOH5_35cm_T3_129 | ecosystem: Engineered > Artificial ecosystem > Sand microcosm > Unclassified ... | reverse complement strand
TCGGCGCTTGGGTGAAAGGAGGAGGGGCGAAATCTCCCACGGTCTGTACTGCGTCAACAGTCAGAATCGAGCCTTGTCCCTCCTCCTCCCTTCAAGTCCTACCATACAAGCGAGCCTGCTCGCGAATAGCGGTGGGTCAGGCAAGTTCAATGTCGAATGTGCCGGCCTCATCGCGAGCAGGCTCGCTCCCACAGTTGATGTGTATTGCAGTTATTGGGTTGCCGACACGCGCCACACCTTGTTGCCCACGTCATCCGCCACCAACAAATCACCCTGTCGGTCAATCACCACGCCCACCGGTCGGCCCATGGCTTTTTCCTCGTTGTTGAGGAAGCCGGTGAGCACATCCACCGGCGGCCCGCTCGGTTTCCCTGAGCTGAACGGTACGAAAATCACTTTGTAGCCACTGTGCGGTTTACGGTTCCACGAGCCGTGCTGGCCGATGAATGCTCCTTCCTTGAATTGCGCTGGCAGTCTGTTGCCTTCAGCAAACGTCAGGCCCAACGAGGCGGTATGCGGGCCGACCGCGTAGTCCGGCGCAATGGCCTTGGCCACCAGGCCGGGGTTTTGCGGCTCGACGCGAACGTCGACGTGTTGACCGTAATAACTGTAAGGCCAGCCGTAGAACCCGCCGTCCTTCACTGACGTGATGTAGTCCGGCACCAGATCGCTGCCGATTTCGTCGCGCTCGTTGACCGCTGTCCACAATGCGCCGCTCCGGGGTTCCCAGGCCAGCCCGTTTGGATTGCGAATCCCCGAGGCGAAGATTCGATGGTTGCCGGTGGCGCGATCCACTTCCCAGATTGCCGCGCGACCTTCCTCCTGATCCATACCGTTTTCACCGACGTTGCTGTTCGAGCCCACGGTGACATACAGCTTGCTGCCGTCCTTGCTGGCGATGACGTTTTTGGTCCAGTGGTGATTCAGCGTGCCGCCCGGCAGGTCGATCACCTTCATCGGCTGCGACTTGTTTGCCGTCTCGCCGTTTTCATAGTGGAAGCGCAGCAAGCGGTCCGTGTCGGCGACGTACAGGTCATCGCCGACCAGGGTCATGCCGAAGGGTGAGTTGAGGTTTTCCAGGAACACCGTGCGGGTTTCGGCGATGCCGTCCTGGTCCTTGTCCCGCAGCAGCGTGATGCGGTTCGGACTCGGTACGGCAGCGCCGGCACGGCCCATGACTTTGCCCATGACCCAGCCACGAATACCTTTGCCGTCATCGGGTTTGGGTGGTGCGTTGGTTTCGGCGACCAATACGTCGCCGTTGGGCAATACGTAGAGCCAGCGCGGGTGATCGAGACCTTCGGCAAATGCCGCCACCTGAGTGCCTGTCGCGGCGATGGGTTTCGCACCGTTCGGCCAGCCAATGGCCGGGGCGATGTTCACCGTCGGGACCAGGGTCTTATTCGGTTCTGGCAGCTTGGGCGATGGGCCGGTGCCGTCGGAGACTTGCAGCCTGGCGGTTTCACCACAGGCCGCAAGCCCTCCGGCGAGCACGATGGCGAGAGCGAGCGGGGGCTTGCGCATGCTGATCTTCCCTAATGAATGCATTGACCTAATCAATAGAGAAGCGCAGGTGCGCGATGGTTCAACCGGTCAGCCGCGGGCTTCCTTGAACAGCACGGCTATGCCGGGGTGATAGTTGCCGGCTTCGTTGCGCAACTTGCGATAGGCATAGGGGAAGTACCAGGCCACCGCGCAGGAGTGTTCTTTTTGCAGGTCGTCGACCATGTCCTGGAGTTCTTCCGGGGTGGCGCTTTGTTGGGCTTTTTGCGGCGCAACGAACAGGCAGCCGAGTTTCAGGTCGCTGGCGTAGCTGATGCGTTTGGCCTCGCTGGTGATGTCCTGCAATGCTTGAGTCAGGTTCAGGCTGTTGACGCGTGGCCAGCGTTGCGTCGCCTGAAGGTAAGCGCGTTCTTCGCTGGTCGCGATAAACAGATCGGCGCGGCCATTGCGTTCGCCTTCTTCGACCTGTTTACGGGTCGGTGTTTGTTGCAACGTGACCATTTCCGCCATCCAGGCCGCGGCGGAAAGCAGGCTCAGGTTGGCTTTTTCGTCGTACCAGTAAGGCGTGTCATTATCGCCGCGCACGGCGTTGTAGCGGTCGATACAGTCAAACCAGCGTTCCAGCACCGGGCGCAGGAATTCCAGCTTCGGATTGCTGATGATCATGCCTTGCATGTGGCTCACCCTTGTTATTGTGTTGTGAGATTGTGGCTCTTTGATATCACTGCTGAGAGTGTGGCACAAGATTGGCGTCAGATAATTGATCGGCGGCAGTTATTCGCTCGCTGGCTGCCCGTCTTCAATTGACGCTCCATCCCCAACCCTCTAACCTTCCCGGCTTGTTTCAGGTGCTCTGTGACCTTGGTCGACAGAGTGAAACAGGGAAGCCGGTGAGTGATTCTCTTCAAGCGACGAAGAGCCATGATCCCGGCGCTGCCCCCGCAACGGTAAATGAGTGAAAACTGCGCCTTGAGCCACTGTGTCGTCGACATGGGAAGGCGCGCAGTCAGGCCAGCGCCGCTCATGAGCCCGGAGACCGGCCTGATCCATCCAGCGGCATCACGGTGGGCGATGCCAGGCTTCTTGCCGTCTATTCTTGTGCCTGCCCGCCGTTATCCAGCCTCAACGGAGAGCTCCCCATGACTGATACCCCCGATCGTGACGAACGTCATCTGGCGCGCATGCTGCGCAAAAAAGCCGTGATCGACGAACGCATCGCCAATTCCCCGAATGAATGCGGCCTGCTGCTGGTGCTGACCGGCAACGGCAAAGGCAAAAGCAGCTCGGCCTTCGGCATGCTCGCCCGGTCCATGGGCCACGGCATGCAGTGTGGCGTGGTGCAGTTCATCAAGGGGCGCAGCAGCACCGGCGAAGAACTGTTCTTCCGGCGCTTCCCGGAACAGGTGCGTTTTCATGTGATGGGCGAGGGCTTCACCTGGGAAACCCAGGATCGCCAGCGTGACATCGCCGCCGCTGAAGCCGCATGGGCGGTGTCGCGCGAATTGCTGCGTGATCCGTCGATCGGCCTGGTGGTGCTGGATGAATTGAACATTGCGCTCAAGCACGGCTATCTGGATCTCGATCAGGTGCTCAGCGACTTGCAGGCCCGTCCGCCGATGCAGCATGTGGTGGTGACCGGTCGCGGCGCCAAGCCGGAGATGATCGAACTGGCCGACACCGTCACCGAAATGGGCGTGATCAAGCACGCGTTCCAGGCCGGGATCAAAGCGCAAAAAGGCGTCGAGTTGTGAGCCGCACTTTATGAATAGCCATCGTCAATGCCCGGCGGTATTGATTGCCGCGCCGGCTTCCGGTCAGGGCAAGACCACCGTCACCGCCGCGCTGGCCCGTTTGCATCGCAATCAAGGGCGCAAGGTGCGCGTGTTCAAATGCGGCCCGGACTTTCTTGATCCGATGATTCTCGAGCGCGCCAGCGGTGCGCCGGTGTATCAATTGGACATGTGGATGGTCGGCGAGCAGGAAAGTCGTCGGCTGTTGTGGGAAGCCGCCGGCGAAGCCGATCTGATCCTCATTGAAGGCGTCATGGGGCTGTTCGACGGCACGCCGTCGAGTGCTGATCTGGCGCGGCACTTCGGTGTCCCGGTGCTCGGCGTGATCGACGGCACTGCCATGGCCCAGACCTTTGGCGCATTGGCGTTGGGGCTGGCGAAGTATCAGCCGGACTTGCCGTTTGCCGGTGTGCTGGCCAACCGCGTCGGCACCCTGCGTCACGCGCAATTACTGGAAGGCAGCCTCACTGAAGGCTTGCGCTGGTACGGCGCCTTGTCCCGGGAAACCGGGATCGAATTGCCGAGTCGGCATCTCGGGCTGGTTCAGGCCAGTGAGTTGAACGATCTTGACCTGCGTCTCGATGCAGCAGCTGACGCACTGGCCAGCAGTTGCGAGGTCGCGCTGCCACCGGCGGTGGAATTCGCCGCGCCTGATGTGATCGCTGCAGAACCGTTGCTGGCCGGCGTGCGTATCGCCGTGGCCCGTGACGAAGCGTTTGCCTTCACCTACGGTGCAAGCCTGGATTTGCTGCGAGCCATGGGTGCCGAGTTGTCGTTTTTCTCACCGATCCGTGACGCGCAATTGCCGGAGGCAGACAGCCTCTATCTGCCGGGCGGTTATCCCGAATTGCACCATGTGGCGCTGTCACAGAACACCACGATGCTGGCCGCAATCCGCGCTCACCATGCGGCGGGTAAACCGTTGTTGGCCGAGTGCGGCGGCATGCTGTATCTGCTCGATTCGTTGACCGATGTCGAGGGCACTCGCGCTGAACTGGTCGGCTTGCTGGCGGGGGATGCGGTGATGCAAAAGCGTCTGGCCGCGTTGGCGTTGCAGGCAGTCGAGTTGCCGGAAGGTTTGTTGCGCGGGCACACGTATCACCATTCGTTGACCAGCACAGAACTTGAGCCGATTGCTCGTGGGCTGAGCCCGAATGGTGGGCGAGGGGCGGAAGCGGTTTATCGTGAGGGGCGGATGACAGCTTCTTATGTACATTTCTATTTTCCGTCCAATCCCACTGCTGTAGCCGCGCTGTTTGTGCCTGACCATAAGGACGCCATCGCGAGCAGGCTCACTCCCACATTGGAAAGTGGTTTGCCTGAAGAAACGCGGTCCACTGTGGGAGCGGGCTTGCTCGCGAAGAGGCCATGATTGACAACGCATTCAGCCAAGCCGAACGCGAAGCGGTCTACCGAGCCATCGGCGAGCGCCGTGACATGCGTCATTTCAGCGGTGGCACGGTCGAGCCCGAGTTGCTGCGGCGCCTGCTCGAAGCCGCGCATCAGGCGCCGAGTGTCGGCCTGATGCAGCCCTGGCGGTTCATCCGCATCAGCGATCGAGCCCTGCGCGGCAAGATCCAGTCACTGGTGGAAGAAGAACGCATCCGCACCGCCGAAGCCCTCGGCGAGCGCACCGACGAATTCATGAAGCTGAAAGTCGAAGGCATCAACGACTGCGCCGAGGTGCTGGTCGCCGCGCTGATGGACGACCGCGAGCGTCATATCTTCGGCCGTCGCACCTTGCCTGAAATGGACATGGCCTCGCTATCCTGCGCGATTCAGAACCTCTGGCTGGCCTCCCGCGCTGAAGGATTGGGCATGGGCTGGGTCTCGCTGTTCGCGCCGCAAGCACTGGCGGACTTGCTGGGTTTGCCCGCCGGAGCCAAGCCCTTGGCCGTTCTTTGCCTGGGGCCGGTCAAGGAATTCTATCCGGCGCCGATGCTGGTACTCGAAGGCTGGGCGCAGGCGCGTCCGCTCAGTGAGCTGCTGTATGAAAATTATTGGGGAGTGAGTCAATGAGTGTGGCGTTGTTGAGTGTCGCCGCGGTTGCGCTGGATGCGCTGCTGGGTGAACCCAAACGCTGGCATCCGCTGGTGGCGTTCGGCCGTTTTGCCGACCGCATCGAGCAACGTTTCAACGGTGAAGGTCGCGGCTGGCGCAGTCATGGCGTCACTGCCTGGGTGATCGCGGTGTTACCGCTGACCCTGCTGGCCACGGCGTTTTCCTGGGCGCCCTATGTCGGCTGGATCGTCGAGATTCTCGTGCTCTATTGCGCCCTCGGCATGCGCAGCCTCGGTGAACACGTCGAGCCGGTGGCCAAGGCGCTGCGCAGTGATGATCTGGAGGAGGCGCGCAAACGTGTCAGTTATCTGGTCAGCCGCCAGACCAGCGAACTGGATAAAACCGAAGTCGCCCGCGCCGCCACCGAATCGGTGCTGGAGAACGGCAGCGATGCGGTATTCGCTGCGCTGTTCTGGTTTGCCGTGGCTGGCGCGCCTGGCGTGGTGCTCTACCGTTTGAGCAACACGCTGGATGCGATGTGGGGCTACCGCAATGAACGCTTCGAGCGTTTCGGCTGGGCGGCTGCAAAGATCGACGATGTCCTCAACTATATTCCTGCACGCCTGGTGGCGCTGACCTACGCGCTGCTGGGCAAAACCCGCTTGGCGCTGAAATGCTGGCGCACCCAGGGCCCGACCTGGGACAGCCCGAATGCCGGTCCGGTGATGGCGGCCGGTGCCGGAGCGCTCGGCGTCGAGTTGGGTGGGGCGGCGATTTATCACGGTGAACTGCATCAGCGTCCGCCATTGGGCGAAGGCGAACCGGCGGACGCCGACTCCATCGACCGCGGCTGGCAATTGGTCCAGCGCGGGGTATGGTTATGGTTGCTGATCCTCTGCGTGGGGGCTGAATTCTATGCTTGAGCACGGTGGTCGGTTACGCAAGGCGGCGCTCGAATACGGCATCGCCGAAGCCGAGTGGCTTGACCTGTCCAGCGGCCTCGCGCCCTGGCCGTTTCCGGTCCCGCAGATTCCGTTGCGGGCCTGGGCGCGTTTGCCGGAAACCGATGACGGTCTGGAGCAGGCGGCCAGTGATTATTACGGCGCCGCTCAGGTGCTGCCGGTGGCCGGTTCGCAAATGGCGATCCAGTTGCTGCCGCGTTTGCGCCGGGCGGGCAAGGTCGGCGTGCTCTCGCCGTGTTACGCCGAACACGCCGAAGCGTGGCGCCGTAATGGCTACATCGTGCGTGAAGTGCTGGAGCAGGAAGTCGATTTCTATCTCGACAGCCTCGACGTGCTGGTGGTGGTCAACCCGAACAATCCTACCGGCCTGAGCCTGACACCGAGTCGCCTGCTCGACTGGCACTCGCGGCTGGCCCAGCGCGGCGGCTGGCTGGTGGTGGACGAGGCCTTCATGGACAACACGCCGCAGCTGAGCCTGGCACCTTTTGCCAATCAGGTCGGGTTGATCGTGCTGCGTTCCTTCGGCAAGTTTTTCGGCCTGGCCGGTGTGCGCCTGGGTTTCGCGCTGGCCGAGCGCAAGTTGCTCAAGTTGCTGGCCGAGCAAGTGGGACCATGGGCGGTCAGCGGGCCGACGCGGGTACTGGGTCAGGCCTGCCTGTTGGATACCGAAGGGCATGCCCGGCAGCGGGTTCGCACTGAAGAGGCCAGCGAGCGTCTGGCGCTGCTGCTGGAACAGCACGGTTTCAAACCACAGGGCGGCTGCGCGTTGTTTCAATGGATGATCACCGAACGCGCCGAAGCCTTGCATGAATTCATGGCCCGGCGAGGCATTCTGCTGCGGTTGTTCACGCACAACAGCAGCCTGCGTTTCGGCTTGCCCGCCGATGAAGCCGACTGGACACGTCTCGCGCAAGCGTTCGAAGCCTACGCTAGGGAAACCCAATGACTACGTTGATGGCGCAGGGCGCGACTTTGATGGTGCAGGGCACCACTTCCGACGCCGGCAAAAGCACGCTGGTAACGGCGTTGTGCCGCTGGGTCACGCGTCAGGGCGTCAGCGTCGTGCCGTTCAAGCCACAGAACATGGCGCTCAACAGTGCCGTGACCGCCGACGGTGGTGAGATCGGTCGTGCGCAAGCGGTGCAGGCTCAGGCCGCCAACCTTGAGCCGCACACCGACATGAACCCGGTGCTGCTCAAACCCAATAGCGACACCGGCGCTCAAGTGATCATCCATGGCCGCGCGGTCACGACGATGAACGCAGTCGCGTATCACGACTACAAAGCCATCGCCATGCAAGCAGTGCTGGCTTCTCATGAACGGCTGAGCGCGGCTTATCCCGTGGTCATGGTCGAAGGCGCGGGCTCGCCGGCCGAGATCAATCTGCGTGCCGGCGACATCGCCAACATGGGCTTTGCCGAGGCCGTGGATTGTCCGGTGGTGCTGATCGCCGACATTAATCGCGGCGGGGTTTTCGCGCATCTGGTGGGCACGCTGGAACTGCTATCACCCAGCGAGCAGGCGCGGGTCAAAGGCTTCATCATCAACCGGTTTCGCGGCGATATCGCTTTGCTGCAACCGGGTCTCGACTGGCTGGAAGCGCGCACCGGCAAACCGGTGATCGGCGTTCTGCCTTACGTGATGGACTTGCACCTGGAAGCCGAGGACGGCATCGACCAGCGTCAGACCGACAAGGCCGATCAGGTGCTGAAAGTGGTGGTGCCGGTGCTGCCGCGCATCAGCAACCACACCGATTTCGATCCGCTGCGCCTGCATCCGCAGGTGGATCTGCAATTTGTCGGCCCCGGTCAGGCGATTCCACCGGCGGACCTGATTATTCTCCCCGGCTCGAAAAGCGTGCGCAGCGACCTCGCGTATCTGCGGGCCAATGGCTGGGACACTGCGATCAGTCGTCATCTGCGTTATGGCGGCAAAGTGCTGGGGATTTGCGGTGGTCTGCAAATGCTCGGCGACCAGGTACACGACCCGTTGGGCCTCGAAGGCGCACCGGGTTCCAGCGCCGGTTTGGGCTTGCTGGCGTTCGAAACCCGGCTCGAAGAAGAGAAGCAATTGCGCAATGTGCGCGGGCGTCTGGCGCTCGAAGACGCGCCGGTCAGCGGTTATGAAATTCATGCTGGCGTGACCACCGGGCCGGCGCTGGAAAACGCCGCCGTGCAACTGGACGACGGTCGCTGCGACGGTGCGCAAAGCGTGGACGGGCAGATTTTCGGCACCTATCTGCATGGCCTGTTTGAATCGCCCGCGGCGTGCAGTGCGCTGTTGCGCTGGGCCGGTTTGCAGGCGGTGCAGGACGTGGATTATCACGCGTTGCGTGAGCGCGATATCGAGCGGCTGGCGGATCTGGTGGAGAAGCATCTGGATACCCGACTGTTGCGTGAGCTCTGTGGGATTTGAGAGGGGTTGAGAATGTCATCGCGGGCAAGCCATGTTCCTACAGGATCAAGAGCCGCTCTTGATCCTGTAGGAGCATGGCTTGCCCGCGATGAGGCCCGTCACCAAACCGCCAATTTGAAGGAATGACCATGCTGCAACTGATCCTCGGCGGCGCGCGCTCCGGCAAAAGTCGCCTGGCTGAAAAACTCGCCTCCGACAGCGGTCTGGCAGTGACGTACATCGCCACCAGCCAACCCCTCGACGGTGAAATGAACGAGCGGGTGGCCCATCACCGCGCCCGTCGTCCAGCCGAATGGGCGTTGATCGAAGAACCTGTGGAGCTCGCCCGCGTCCTGCGCGAAACCGCCAGCGCTGATCAGTGCCTGCTGGTGGATTGCTTGACGTTGTGGATGACCAATCTGCTGATGCTCGACGACGCCGAACGGCTGTCGGCCGAGCGTGATGCGCTGCTGGACTGCCTGGCATCGTTGCCGGGTGAAATCATTTTTGTCAGCAACGAGACCGGAATGGGTGTCGTGCCGCTGGGCGAATTGACTCGCCGCTATGTCGATGAAGCCGGTTGGCTGCATCAAGCCTTGGCCGAGCGCTGTCAGCGAGTCGTCCTGACCGTCGCCGGCCTGCCCCTGACTTTGAAAGGAACTGCGTTATGACTCACTCCTGGTGGCTGAACCCGTGCAAACCGATCGATGCTCAAGCGGTCGAGCAGGCGCAGGCCCGTCAACAGCAGCTGACCAAACCGGCCGGCTCCCTCGGTCGGCTTGAGTCGGTGGCCGTGCAATTGGCCGGGTTGCAAGGGCAGGTCAAGCCGAGTCTGGATCAGCTGTGGATCGCGATTTTTGCCGGTGACCATGGCGTGGTCGCTGAAGGGGTGTCGGCATTTCCCCAGGAAGTCACCGGGCAGATGTTGCTCAACTTCGTCAGCGGTGGGGCGGCGATCAGCGTGCTGGCGCGGCAACTCGGGGCCTCCCTGGAAGTCGTCGACCTCGGCACGGTGACGCCGTCGTTGAATTTGTCGGGTGTGCGTCACATGAATATCGGCCCGGGTACGGCGAATTTTGTCGAAGGTCCGGCAATGACGCCGGCTCAAGGCGAACTCGCTTTGCAGGCCGGCCGCGACAGCGTGCAGCGCGCCATCGCGGCGGGTGCGCAGTTGTTTATCGGTGGCGAGATGGGCATCGGCAACACCACCGCGGCCAGTGCGTTGGCGTGTGCCTTGCTCGATTGCCCGGTGGTGCATCTGGCCGGGCCGGGCACGGGTTTGAATGCGGCGGGTGTCAGCCATAAAGCGCAGGTGATCGAACGCGCTTTGGCGTTGCACAGCGCTCAGCGTGGTGATGCGCTGCAAACCCTGTTCAACCTTGGCGGTTTTGAGATCGCGGCCCTGGTCGGCGCGTATCTGGCGTGTGCCCAGGAAGGCGTCGCAGTGCTGGTGGATGGTTTCATTTGTAGCGTCGCGGCGTTGGTGGCAGTGCGCTTGAATCCTGAATGCCGTCAGTGGCTATTGTTCGGCCATCGCGGCGCCGAGCCGGGTCATCGTCATGTACTGGAAACCTTGAACGCCGAACCGCTGCTGGACCTCGGCCTGCGTCTGGGCGAGGGCAGTGGCGCCGCGTTGGCCGTGCCGTTGCTGCGTCTGGCGTGCGACCTTCACGGGCAGATGGCGACCTTCGCCGAGGCCGCCGTGGCGGACCGTCCGGCATGACCTTGCACCTGGACCTGTTGCGCCACGGCGAAACCGAACTCGGTGGCGGTTTGCGCGGCAGTCTCGACGATGCGCTGACCGAAAAGGGCTGGGCGCAGATGCGCGCGGCGGTGGTCGAGCAGGGGTCTTGGGATCGTTTGGTCAGCTCGCCACTGCAGCGCTGTGCGCGGTTCGCCGAAGAACTCGGTGCACAGTTGGGTTTGCCGGTGCAGTTGGATAAAGAGCTCCAGGAGCTGCACTTCGGCGCCTGGGAAGGGCAGAGCGCCGCCGCGTTGATGGAAACCGATGCCGAGGCGTTGGGATTGTTCTGGGCCGACCCTTATTCGTTTACGCCGCCTCAGGGTGAGCCGGTGGTGGATTTTTCGACGCGGGTGTTGGCAGCTGTTGAGCGCTTGCAGGCTACCTACGCAGGCGAGCGGGTGTTGCTGATCAGTCACGGCGGGGTCATGCGCTTGTTGCTGGCTCAGGCGCGGGGATTGCCTCGTGAGCAGTTGCTCAACGTCGAAGTCGGGCATGGCGCGTTGTTTTCGCTGACGGTCGAATCCGGCCTGTTGTTAAAGGAAGCGCTCTGACCATGTTGCCGTTCTGGATCGCCCTGCAATTTTTGAGCAGTCTGCCGATTCGTCTGCCGGGCATGCCGGAACCACAGGAATTGGGGCGGTCGCTGCTGTTTTATCCGCTGGTCGGCCTGCTGTTCGGCGGGATTTTGTGGGCGCTCAACTGGCTGCTACTCGGCACCCCGTTGTTGCTTCACGCCGCGCTGTTGCTGACGGTTTGGGTCTTGCTCAGCGGTGCTTTGCACCTGGATGGCCTGGCCGACAGCGCCGATGCATGGCTCGGTGGGTTCGGCGATCGCGAGCGCACGTTGACGATCATGAAGGACCCGCGCAGCGGGCCGATTGCGGTCGTGACGCTGGTGCTGGTGTTGCTGCTCAAATTCGCCGCGTTGCTGGCATTGATCGAGCAGCAACACGCCGTTGTCCTGATCATCGTCCCGATTATCGGGCGCAGCGCGATGTTGGGGGTGTTCCTGACCACGCCTTATGTGCGCGCCGGTGGCTTGGGGCAAGCGCTGGCCGATCATCTGCCACGGTTGGCGGGCACGCGGGTGTTGGCGGTGAGTGCGTTGGCTTGCGTTTTGATTGCCGGTCTCAGCGGCGTATTGGCAGTGGTGCTGGCGGCGTTGGTGTTTGCCTGGCTGCGCCAAGTGATGCTGCGCCGATTGGGCGGCACGACGGGCGATACGGCGGGGGCGTTGCTGGAATTGCTGGAAATGGTTTTACTGGTCGGCCTCGCACTGCTTCCGTAGGAGCAAAGCTTGCTCGCGATGGCCGCGCTGCTGTTCTTTCAGGGAAATCGCGTTAACGTTTATCGCGGGCAAGCCTTGCTCCTACAGGTAATTTGTATCAACAATTTGCATTCATTTAACCGCGGGTATATACACGCACCATGCTCGACTCCCAATGTTTATGCATCAACCTGCGTCGCGCCGCCCGTGGCGTCAGCAGGCATTACGACGGCGCTCTCGACGGCTTCGGGATCAACGTCGCCCAGTATTCTCTGCTGTGTAATCTGCAGCGTCTGGATAAACCGAGTATTTCCACGTTGGCCGAGGCCATGGGCCTGGATCGCAGCACCTTGGGGCGCAATCTGCGGGTGCTGGAAGGCGAAGGCCTGCTGATGCTGGTCGAGGGCGAAGACATGCGTAACCGCATCGTCATGCTCACCGAGGCCGGTGTTGAACGCCTGAAAGCGGCCTTGCCCGCGTGGGAAGCGGCGCAACAGCGGTTGATTGACCGCTTGGGTGCCGAGAAACGCGAAACCTTGCTGCGACTGCTGGACGAACTGGCGTGATGCCGGTTTTTCCGATCTTAAGCGGGTATATACCCGCTACCGGAGAACAAGAATGACATCGATGTGGCGTACGTGCGGTTGGGTTTTGTTGGGGAGTGCGCTGATTCTTGCGTTGTCCTTGGGTGTAAGGCACGGCTTCGGGCTGTTTCTGGCGCCGATGAGTGCCGAATTCGGTTGGGGGCGTGAGACGTTTGCCTTCGCCATTGCCTTGCAGAACCTGATCTGGGGCCTGGCTCAGCCCTTCACCGGCGCGCTGGCCGATCGCTTTGGCGCCGCGAAAGTGGTGTTGGTCGGCGGTGTCTTGTATGCATTGGGCCTGGTGTTCATGGGCCTGTCGGATTCGGCCATGACCTTGTCACTGAGTGCCGGCCTGCTGATCGGCATCGGTCTGTCCGGTACCTCGTTCTCGGTGATCCTCGGCGTGGTTGGCCGCGCAGTGCCGCCAGAGAAACGCAGCATGGGCATGGGCATCGCCAGCGCTGCCGGCTCTTTCGGCCAGTTCGCCATGTTGCCCGGCACGCTGGGGTTGATCGGCTGGCTCGGCTGGTCCGCGGCATTGCTGGTGTTGGGCCTGTTGGTGGCACTGATTGTGCCGCTGGTGAGCATGCTCAAGGACAAGCCGCTGCCGGTGTTCGGTCATGAGCAAACGCTGTCCGAAGCATTGCACGAGGCCTGTTCCCATTCGGGCTTCTGGCTGCTGGCGTTCGGCTTTTTTGTCTGCGGTTTCCAGGTGGTATTCATTGGCGTGCACTTGCCGGCTTATCTGGTGGATCAGCACCTTCCGGCGAGCGTCGGCACCACGGTGCTGGCGTTGATCGGGCTGTTCAATATTTTCGGGACCTACACGGCGGGCTGGCTGGGCGGACGGATGTCCAAGCCACGTTTGCTTACTGGCCTGTATCTGCTGCGGGCAGTGGTGATCGGGTTGTTCCTGTGGGCGCCCGTCACGACGACCACTGCGTACCTGTTTGGCATGGCGATGGGCTTCCTGTGGCTGTCGACGGTACCCTTGACCAACGGCACCGTCGCGACCTTGTTCGGTGTGCGAAATCTGTCCATGCTCGGTGGGATTGTTTTCCTCTTTCACCAGCTCGGATCGTTCCTCGGCGGCTGGTTGGGCGGGGTGGTGTATGACCGAACCGGGAGCTATGACTTGATCTGGCAAGTGGCGATTCTCTTGAGCCTGTTGGCGGCCGCCCTGAACTGGCCGGTGCGTGAGCGGCCGGTGGCGCGCCTGCAAACACAGATGAGTGCGATATGAACAGTCTCTGGCCGCGGATCGCAGTCGCCGCTGTCTGCGCCTTGCTGCTGGCCCTGTCGTGGTGGGGGTGGCACCAGGGCGGGCTGGCGTTGATGCAACTGGGCATGGGTGCTTGCTAGCAGGATGTGAGGGCGAGTAACTTCGGTTTGGACGACTTCTCGAGGATGCCCCCACATGCTGATGCGCTGGCTCGCAGTTCCCGCGTTACTGGTAGCGTTTAGTGGATTGGCTCAAGCGGCCGAATGCCCGGAGCTTTTGCAAGGCTCGTTGCCCAAGCTGCGCGCCAAGGAATCCATCGACCTGTGCCAGCGCTTCGCCGGCAAACCGCTGGTGGTGGTCAATACCGCGAGCTTCTGTGGTTTCGCCCCGCAGTTCAAAGGCCTTGAGGCGCTGAATCAGCGATACAAGGATCAAGGGCTGGAGGTGATCGGTGTTCCGTCCAATGACTTCAAGCAAGAGTCCAAGGATGGCGAAGAGACTGCCAAGGTCTGCTACGTGAACTACGGCGTGACGTTCACCATGACTGAACCGCAGAAAGTCCGCGGTAATGACGCGACGCACTTGTTCAAGATCATCGCCAGGCAGAGCACCGCGCCGAAGTGGAACTTCTACAAGTACGTGGTCGATCGCAAGGGCCAGGTGATCGCCAATTTCTCCAGCCTGACCAAGCCTGACGATCCCGAGTTCATCGCCGCGGTGGAGAAAGCCCTGGCCTCGCAACCCTGATCGAGTCCATCAAAAAGCCCCGCCTCTGTACAAGAGAGCGGGGCTTTTTCAATTCAGGCGGCGAGCGGTTCAGGTTCGCCGTGAATCATCAGAAGCGGTAGGTCGCGCCAACACCGAAACCGTTCGCACTGTTTTCGTACTTGGCGTTGTAGGACTGACCCAAAGCGTTAGCGCGGTTGACAGTGACAGATTCTTCCTTGAGGTAAGAGTAAGCCACATCAATGGTCCAGTCGTCGGTTGGGTTGAAGCCTGCACCGACACTGAAGATGGTCCGGTCGCCGGTAGGGATGCGTGGCGAACGATCAGTGTTGTTGGTGGGCGACTGGTCAAAGGAGAGACCGGTACGCAGTACCCACTGCTTGTTCAACTGGTAGGAAGTACCCACGGCGTAGGCCCAGGTGTCATGCCAGTTCTGGTCTTCCTTGATGGTACCCACGATTCGTGGGGCGAGGGCACCACCGTTAAGTGCGGTTACGCCTTCGTTGTTGACCGTGATGTCTTTCAGGCGGCTCCAGCGAGTCCAGGTAGCACCGGCATAGAGCTTCCAGGCATCATTTATATCTTGAGTCACGGAAAGGTCATAGGACTCAGGTGTTTCGATCTTCAGCGAGGCATCGTAACGGTTGGATTTGAGCAGCTGAGGTGGCACACCAGCGCCGGTAGACACATCGGTGTGGCCGTCGAGCTTGTAGTTCACTTTCGAGTGATAGGTCAGGCCCACGCGAGTGGTATCGGTGGCTTGAACCAGGACGCCGGCGTTAAAGCCCAAGGCCGTATCGTCGCCCTTGATCTCCACATTGTTATCACCAGTCCGGGGGACAGGGAGAGCAATGTCCGATTCCAGGGTGCCGGAAATCCGGTTGATGGTAGGGCCAAAACCGATCGAAACTTTATCGTTGAAAGCGTAGCTGACGGTTGGCTGCAGAGTGATGATTTTGACTTCGCTCTTGCTGCCGAAAGCGCGGCCCTGAAAGCCGCTTTCGTAGTCGGTGATCAGCCCGAACGGAGCGTAGACGCCCAAACCAAAAGCCCATTCATCGTTGATTTTATTGGTATAGAAACCCATCGGTACTGAAGTGAGCGGAACCATATCGCCTTTGTTGGTTCCGCTTGAACGGCCGCTGGTATCGCTGATATCGGTCGAGGCGTCGATCGCTGCGAAACCGCCAGTGATTTGCTGGCCTTTGAGGCGGGCCATACCGGCAGGGTTGCCAAAAACAGTACTTGCATCATCGGCAGATGAAGAGCGCCCCGCAAAACCTGTCCCCATCCCGCTGATGCTTTGTTCGTTAAGGGCAAAGCCACTTGCGAAGATCTGGGTGGATGCCAAGGTAACGGCAAGGCTAAGGGTGGTTTTGAGCATTACTTTTTTCATTATTAGAACTCCTGGTGATCACCGGGGCGAAAATTACCAACATTTTCGTCCCAGCGCTATAGGCTGTATCGCTTGATTTAGAGCGGTTTTGTAGGACAATCCGACCAAAATCGCTGCCGTTTCGCGATCTTGTGGAAACAGCAGATCAGCAGGCGACCTGATTCAGCGGTGAAACACAGGTTTGCCAGGCGCAGGTGAAGTCTCTCAGGCGTCCTTGAGGCTGGAAGGTCTGGCGCCAGATGCGGGCCATTCCCAGTAGGTCGTCTGCTTCGGGGAGGGGGGTGTTCTGTTCTTCTACCAGCAGCCAGGCGATGGCTGTGGCGTAACGCAGGTTGACGGTCAATTCGAGGTGCGGACCACTCAGGAACGCATGTTGGCTGGCCAGGCCGCGAACCAGGCTCGCGCGTTCCGGGTCAAGTGCCAGGTAGTGGTCCCAAAGTGCCTGGTGGCGGAGTTCGGCGATTCGGTACAAACCGTGCCCGCGGCGGTCATGCAGGGCAGTACCAAGGGCTGACTGGCTGGCGGCGACGCCCAGTAGCAGGGATTCGGCAGTTGCGCTATGGCACCCGAGGTAAATCAATGTCGGGCGGATCACATAACGGCACAGTTCGCTGGCAGCGATACCCATAAAACCCTCGAAACATGAAATGGTCGGCGATACCTGAAGGGCCTTGGCAGCGGGTGAATCGAATCAGGCTCGCCGGAAGCGGCTTAAGCCGCTTGAGTTGAAGTGTAGTGTCATATTCGCGTCGTAAAGGCCTGTTTTTAAAATATTTCCGGCTGCGAGTTATAACCGTTATATCGGTTTGTGCTTAGGCGGCAGCGGCGAAAAGAGAAATTTCAGGCAATAAAAAGCCCCGCTTTTTTAAAGCGAGGCTTTTGAGGTTTTCAGTCTTTCTGGCGTATCAGGCAACCAGTGCCTGACGGGTACGCTCGATCACGGCCTGCAGCGGCTCGGCGCTGGAGTATTGATCGGGGTACAGGCGTTCGCTGTGACGAGCGATTCCGTGTTCATTGACCAGAGTGAAGCTGAAGCAGCCTTTGCGAGCGGCCATGATCAGGCAGTTCATTGGTGCAAAAGCGTTGGTTAGGGTGCGAATGGCATCCTGGGTGTGGATTTGAGTAGACATAGTCATTGGGTGTTCCTACAAGCGACACGGATAAGAACCGTGCAAAGTTAAAACGTTCCAGTGACGACGACCACCATTGGTCGAACGAAGAACCCGACTGGAACAAAGCAGCCAGTTTGAAGCGCTGATAAATTGGCGCGCTTGGGCTGGCAGGTAGGTACTTAGGAGGGCAGGCAACACATCAAGGGCAAAGGTTCTGGGCCCAGGGTGAAGATCCTGATCAATTTGCAGGTTGGTTCGGTCAGAGTAAGTGAGCTTCGCAACACCCTTTGCTTTCGATTCAAAGGCTGTGTTGACGCAAGGTTTACCTGGAAACCATCGAGGTGGTCGATCCCGCTTTGTCGGTGGAGGCTTCCTTTGGGAAGGCTGACCGGGGGGATGTGTTCGACCAGAATTGACTTTCAGCTTGGTACTAACGCCGCGGATACTAACGGATTGAATAGCCGAAGGGAAGTGTGTTAGCAAAATAGTTCTGAGAACGCCCTCATTCAACGTCCAGATTGGCGCTCGGAAAAAGCCATGACCCGTAGACTTGCCCTGTATTAGCACAAATTCCGACCATTGGTAGTCACAGCTCATCGGGCCAACACCTGTCTGGATCATGGGTTTGCCAAGGTTTATCCCCATGTGCAGGCAAAAAATGCGCCGAAACGGCGCATCGATATAACTGCCTCGAAGGGACTTGTGCACATAAGTCACGCAGGGTGTCACGCCGCTGTCATCATCCCTTCAAACGCAGTGGGTGCCTGTAACCAAAATTTAAGTCAATGAAAAACATCGCTTTTTTTTACTGGTGAAAAAATCGTCAGTTTGACTGCGGGCCCCATTCCATACGGCTTTGCGAGAGTTCAAGGGCGGTTGTCCACTGAGTTATCCACAGCTTCTGTGGATTGTCCCGAGCGCTTGCTCTAGGACGGGCGTGCCGGGTTTTTTTAGACTTTACCTGTAAGAAAAAAAGAGTAGAGTGGCGCGCCTTCCGATCTGCCCCACAGTGCTTTATGAAGTTTCGCTCAGTATCAGTCTCTACAACCTCCACACCTCCCAGTACTACTTCGCCCAAGCGCTTTTCGATGCGTGTGGCCGAGTGGCTGCTGGACAGCCCGAGCCTGGGCGAAAACCCCAACGTCAAACACTTCGCCGGACGGTTGCTCAAGCAGCCAGCCCGTGAAGGGGTCGTGGCCGCGCAAAGCCGTCTCGGTCAGCTGATGTGCCGTGAATGCGGGAATGCCCGGGATCGCCGTATCGGTCAGGACCTTCTGCGTTCGGCCGCGCGGGCAGGGGATCGGCGCGCCCAGCAAGAACTGGGTCTGATCGAAGACTGAGCTGTCCAAGACCTGACGCCTTGGTTAACCTTCAAGCTTTATTTCATTGGCAGGAGTGGCTATGGCTATGGACTTGACCAGCGCATTGCTCGGTCTGGCGGGCGCTGCGCTGCCGTTACTGGTACTGGCCTGGCAACTTCAGCGGCGAGCGAGCACCACGCAGTCAGAGGTTGCACTGCTGGAAGAGCGTCTGGCCATGGCCCTTCTGGCTCAAGATGGATTGAACGCGCAACTCGAAGCCTGTCGCGATGAAATAGGTGATTTGGGCCAGGCCAACGCCGCCAAACAGGCAGACCTGGCCGCCCTACGCCGTGAAGTCGAACTGCTGCAGATCGAACGTGACGACGCACGCGACGCCGCCCACGCCTGGAATCTGGAACGCGCCGGCAAGGAGGCTGAGTTGCGCCGTCTGGACGCCCAGGCCGCTTCGCTCAACGCCGAGCTACGTGAGCAGCAGGAAAGCCATCAGCAGCGCCTCAACGACCTGCAGGGCTCGCGAGACGAGCTGCGAGCGCAGTTCGCCGAGCTGGCCGGCAAGATCTTCGACGAGCGCGAGCAGCGCTTTGCCGAATCCAGCCAACAACGTCTCGGTCAGTTGCTCGATCCGTTGAAAGAACGCATCCAGTCCTTCGAAAAACGCGTCGAAGAAAGTTATCAGGCAGAAGCCCGCGAACGTTTTTCCCTGGCCAAGGAGCTGGAGCGGCTGCAACAGCTGAACCTGCGCCTGAGCGACGAAGCCACCAACCTGACCCGCGCCTTGAAAGGCCAGAAAACCCAAGGTAACTGGGGCGAGCTGATTCTTGAGCGAGTGCTTGAGCACGCGGGCCTGGAGAAGGGGCGCGAGTACCAGACCCAGGTCAACCTAAAGGGGCCGGACGGTGAGCGTTTCCAGCCGGACGTGATTATTTATCTGCCGGGCGACAAACAGGTGGTGGTCGACTCCAAGGTCAGCCTAACGGCCTATCAGCAATACGTCGCGGCCGAAGACGATGCCATCGGCCAGATCGCCATCAAGCAGCACGTGCTGTCTCTGCGCACTCACGTCAAAGGGCTGGCCGGCAAGGATTACAAGCGTCTCGACGGTTTGCACAGCCTGGATTTCGTCCTGCTCTTCGTTCCGATTGAAGCGGCGTTTTCCGCCGCATTGCAGGCTGAGCCGACGCTGTTTCAGGAGGCCTTCGATCGCAACATCGTGATCGTCAGCCCGACCACTTTGCTGGCGACCCTGCGCGTCATCGACAGCCTGTGGAAGCAGGAGCGCCAGAGCCAAAACGCCCGGGAAATCGCCGAGCGGGCCGGGTGGCTGTACGACAAGTTCGTGTTGTTCATCCAGGATCTGGATGAGGTCGGCAATCGCCTACAACAATTGGACAAAGCCTACAGCTCTGCACGCAACAAGCTGACAGAAGGCCGCGGCAATCTGGTTAGCCGCGCCGAGCAGCTGAAGTTGCTTGGCGCGCGGGCGAGCAAGAGCCTGCCGGCAGACTTGCTGGAACGGGCGATGACGGATGTGGATGGTTTGGCCGAGTTGCCGGAGTAGCCACTGCCGCCATCGCGAGCAGGCTCGCTCCCACATTTTTGACCGAGTTATCCGGACGAACACGGTCAAATGTGGGAGCGAGCCTGCTCGCGATGGCGGCAGTGGCTTCACCACAAGACTCAAACCTGCCGCACTACAACGGCAAATGCCGACTCAGCAACGCCCGCAACGCCGCCGGTTTCACCGGTTTAGCCAGGTAATCCAGCCCCGCCGCATGCACCTGGGCCACCGTCTCCGGTCGCCCATCGGCGCTGATCACTACCCCTGGCACTGGCTCACCCAATCGGGTTCGCAGCCATGCCATCAGTTCGGTCCCGGTCTCGCCATCGTCCAGGTGGTAATCCACCAGCGCCAATTGCGGTCGCATTCCATCGCTGAGCAGCGCCGCGCATTCATCGCGGTTGCGCGCGGTCCAGACCTGACAACCCCAGCGCGTGAGCAAGCTGTTCATGCCGATCAGGATGCTGTCTTCGTTGTCGATGCACAGTACCTGCGAGCCGCTCAGCAATTTGCCATTGAGCTCGGCGACCTTGGTCGGGATCGCGGTTTGCGCCCGAGCCAACGGCACGCTGACGCTGAACACGCTGCCGCGCCCCGGCCAGGAGCGTACGCGCAAGGTATGACCGAGCACGCGACACAACCCGTCGGCGATCGCCAGGCCCAGCCCCAGGCCTTTCTCAGCACGCGTCTGGTGGCTGTCGAGGCGTTTGAATTCTTCGAAAATGACCTGCTGTTTATCCAACGGAATGCCCGGACCACGGTCCCAGACTTCCAGACACAGCTCGCCCTTGCGTCGGCGAACCCCTAGCAGCACTGGCCCTTTGGCGTAGCGGAAGGCATTGGTCAGGAAGTTCTGCAGGATTCGTCGTAACAGTTTGATGTCGCTGTCGACGCGCAACGCACTGCCCCTGACGCGGAATTTCAGTCCTTGGTCGAGGGCCAGCGCCTTGAACTCGGCACCGAGGACGTCGAACATCTCATTGAGCACGAACGGTTTGGGATCAGGGTTGATCTTGCCGTTCTCCAGGCGGGAAATGTCCAGCAGGTCGCTGATCAAGTCCTCGGCCGAGCGCAGTGAAGTGTCCAGATGATGGACCAGTTTCTGCGCTTCAGCGGAGAGGCCGTCGTCCTGGTGGGAAAGGGCGGCGGAGAACAGTCGCGCCGCGTTCAATGGTTGCATCAAGTCGTGGCTGACCGCCGCCAGGAAACGGGTTTTCGACTGGTTGGCCGATTCCGCGGTGCCCTTTGCTTCGGTCAACGCGAGGTTGAGTTGCGACAGTTCGTGGGTCCGCTCGGTGACCCGACGCTCCAGGCCCTCGTTGGCTTCGGTCAGCGCTTGCTCAGCCTCGCGGAACGCGGTGATGTCGGTGAAACTCATGACGAAACCGCCGCCTGGCATCGGGTTGCCGATCAGCTCGATCACACGGCCATTGGGGAAAAGTCTTTCAGAGGTGTGGGCGCGTCCCTGACGCATCCAGTGCAAGCGTCGTGCGACGTGCACTTCGGCTTCGCCGGGACCGCACAGGCCGCGCTCGGCGTTGTAGCGAATGATGTCGGCAATCGGCCGGCCAAGCCTGATCAGTCCATCCGGGTAGTTGAACAGCTCCAGATAGCGCCGGTTCCAGGCCACCAGTTTCAGCGACTGGTCGACCACACTGATGCCTTGGGTGATGTTCTCGATCGCGCCTTGCAGCAGTGCGCGGTTGAATTGCAGTACTTCCGAGGCTTCGTCGGCGATTCGGACGACGTCCTCGAGTTGCATTTCCCTACCTTCGATGGCGGCTTTTACCACCGCACGGGTCGAAGAAGCACCGAGCACACCGGCCAGCAAACGTTCGGTATGGGCGATCCATTCACCGTCGGCATTCTGGTTCGGGTTGAAGCCTTTGCCCTGACGGTAGGCGAAGCGGATAAAACTCTGACGGGCGCGTTCTTCGCCGACGAAGCGTGCGGCCAGCTGCAACAAATCGTCGATCTGCACCGACAGCATCGAACGGGCGCTGGGGCGGGCGCTGATTTCCTGACCGATGAAGCGACCCGCCTGCCAATGTTCCGAAACCCTCGTGCGCGACAGCACCGACACCCAGGCGAACAGCGTGAAGTTGGCCGCCAGCGACAACATCACGCCTTGGGTCAGCGGGGTGAGCGGCAAGTTCAGCGGGTTGCTGTGCAGCCAGGCCAGCCCCGGGAAGCTGCTCAAGGACAAACCGAGGCTGTTGGCGGCAATCGGCAGGATCAAGGTGTAGAACCACAGGAATGTCCCAGCGGCGAGACCGGCGAACACCCCGCGACGATTGGCCTGTTTCCAGTACAACGCGCCGAGCATGGCCGGGGCCAGTTGGGTCACGGCGGCGAAGGCGATCTGGCCGATGGTCGCCAGGCTCGCCGTCGAGCCGAGCAGGCGATAACTGACGTAGGCCAGCAACAGAATCACCACAATGCTCACTCGGCGCACCGAGAGCATCCACTGGCGGAACACTTCGAACGGCCGCTCGGCGTTGTTGCGCCGCAGCAACCATGGCAACAGCATGTCGTTGGAGACCATGGTCGACAACGCCACGCTGGCAACAATCACCATGCCGGTCGCCGCCGAGGCGCCACCGATAAACGCCAGCATCGCCAGGGCAGGATGGGCTTGAGCCAGCGGCAGGCTGATGACAAAAGAGTCCGGCAGCACCGAACTCGGCAGCAGCATCTGACCGGCGAGGGCGATAGGAACGACGAACAGCGCTGCCAGCGCCAGATAGGCTGGAAACACCCATTTGGCCAGGCGCAGATCCTGGGGGTCGATGTTTTCCACCACGGTCACATGGAACTGCCGGGGCAGGCAGATGATTGCCATCATTGCCACGCCGGTCTGCACCACCATCGACGGCCAGTTGATGGTTTCCTTCCAATACTCTTCGAGGCGCGGGGCGAGCATGGCCTGGTCGAACAGGTCGTCGAAACCGTCGTACAGGCCGTAGGTCACGAACGCGCCGACCGCGAGAAAGGCAAATAACTTGACCAGGGATTCGAACGCAATCGCCAGCACCATGCCGCGGTGGTGTTCCGTGGCGTCGAGGTTGCGGGTGCCGAAGACGATGGTGAACAGCGCCAGCACCAGCGACACGATCAATGCCGTGTCCTGGGCGCGTGTGCCCATGGCGTCGGCACCGGCGCCGATCAGCAAGTTCACCCCGAGCACGATGCCCTTGAGTTGCAGCGCGATGTAGGGCAACACGCCGACCAGGCAGATCAGCGCCACCACCACCGCCAGTGACTGGGATTTGCCATAGCGCGCGGCGATGAAGTCGGCAATGGAGGTGATGTTCTCCTGCTTGCTGATCATCACCATTTTTTGCAGGACCCACGGCGCGCACACCAGCAGCAGAATCGGCCCGAGGTAGATCGGCAGGAACGACCAGAGTTGTTCGGCGGCCTGGCCCACGGCGCCAAAGAAGGTCCAGCTGGTGCAATAGACGGCCAGCGACAGGCTGTACACCCAGGCGCGCACTCGCGGCGGCAACGGTGCGCTGCGACGGTCGCCGTAGAAGGCGATGGCGAACATGATGGCCATATAGGCCAGGGCGACGGCGGCGATCAGCCCGCTGGACAGCGACATGGGAACTCCAGACAAAAGACACCCGGGACTCCCGCCCGGACAGACAGTCTCGCACGATGGCAGGGGTTAGTCAGTGTCGACCAAGGTCGCGGCGTGGCGGGGTGTCGCAGGCGGTGTGTCAGTGGGATCTTGGGTGTTTGGGCTGGCCTCATCGCGAGCAGGCTCGCTCCCACACTGGATCTATGTTGGGCGCAAATTACGCGTCCACTGAAGATCAACTGTGGGAGCGAGCCTGCTCGCGATGGCGGTATTACTGACTCAGCGCAATCTCGATCAACCGATGCAACTCCTCAACCTCCAGCGGCGCCGCTGAAAACAGGATGCGAAACACCGTCGGCGCCGCCACCAGGTTGATCAGCCGATCAACGTTCGGCTTCGGTTGATCGGGGTAACGATCCAGAATCGTCTGCAACTGCCCGCCAATGATTGTCGCGCAAAGGGCCGGCGTGGTGCTGCATTGCACGTCGCGCAACATGTTGCGGCCGGGCTCGGAACTCATCTCGTCCAGATACTGCTCGGCCCAGGCACGCACGTCACCGCGCAGGCTGCCGGTATTGGCCGGCTCGCTCTCGGGGCGCATGCGGGCGAGGGCGACGTCCGCCAACAACACCGACAAATCGCCCCAGCGCCGGTAGATGGTCGACGGCGTGACGCCGGCGCGCGCAGCGATTTGCGGGACGGTCACGGTGGTGCGGTCCTGCTCTTCGAGGAGATCGCGGACTGCCGAGTGAACCGACTCTTGCACCCGGGCACTGCGACCGCCGGGGCGTAACCCTTCTTTAATAGCCATGCATCGGACCTTAACACAAAGAATTTGCTTTAAGCGTTGGCCAGTAGCACACTCCGCAAAAGCAAAAAGTTAGCTTTTGCGGAGTGTGCTCAATGTCCAGTTCAACGTCTAATCGTTCAAGCCTGTGGTTCCTGGCGATCACCTTACTCAGTTTTCTGGCGGCGTCCACGGCGCCGACGCCGTTGTATCACCTGTACCAGGAACACCTGCAATTCTCGGCAGCGACCCTGACCCTGATTTTCGGTGTGTACGCCATCAGCTTGCTGGCGGCATTGCTCACGGTCGGTTCGCTCTCGGATTACCTGGGGCGCAAACCGGTGATCTTCACTGCTGTGATGTTGAACATGCTGGCGATGCTGCTGTTTATCAATGCAGACAGTGTCGCCTGGTTGATCAGTGCACGAGTGCTTCAAGGTTTTGCTACGGGGATGGCCACTGCCGTACTGAGTGCGGCGCTGTTGGACACCGATCGTCAGCAAGGGCCGCTGGTCAACAGTGTGGCGCCATTGCTGGGCATGGCGTCGGGCGCCATGGGCTGCGGCTTGTTGGCTGAGTTTGCACCGCTGCCGTTGCAGTTGACCTATTGGGTGCTGTTCGCGCTGTTTGTGATGCAAGCGCTGTACGTCTGGCGTTTACCGGAAAGCGTCAGCCCCCAACCGGGAGCCTGGGCTTCGTTGCGCCCGACACTGCATGTGCCGATCCAGGCGCGACGTGCGTTGTGGCTGGTGCTGCCGATCAACATCTCGGTGTGGGCGCTCGGTGGTTTTTACGCTTCCTTGGCGCCGTCTCTGGTGCGCACGGCCACGGGATCGACCTCAAATCTGATTGGCGGTGCGACGGTGGCCGTGTTGACGGTGACCGGCGCGTTGATGATCTACACCCTGCGCGATCGGCCGGCCGACAAGGTCTTGCGCCTGGGTGGCAGTTTGCTGCCGGCCGGCGTCGCACTGATTCTGCTGGCGGTGCACAGCGCCAGCCTGCCACTGTTTTTCGTCGGGACACTGGTGGCCGGATGCGGTTTCGGCGCCGGTTTCCTCGGTGCATTGCGCAGCGTCGTGCCGCTGGCCTTACCCCATGAACGGGCAGGGTTGATGTCGGCTTACTACGTGCTCAGTTATCTGGCGTTCTGCTTGCCGTCGTTGCTGGCCGGGAACTTGACCCGGACCTTCGGGCTGGTGGCCACCACCGATGGTTACGGTGCGGTGCTGATTACGCTCTCGGTCGGCGCTTTGTTCGCGTTGTTGCGTCAGCAGTCCATGAAAGTCTGTGGCGTCGACGTTCGATGACCGTTAGCCTTGGCACCGCCCTGCCTTTCGACGGACCGACGCATGAAAATCATCCGCAGCAAATCCTTCACCGCTGACCGTGCCTGGGGCGCTTTGGACATCGCCAGCATGAACGGCATCACCACGCGTTTGCACTGGACCGATCAGCCCTATAAATGGCACATCAATGATGGGCAAGAAGTGTTCGTGGTATTGGATGGCGTTGTGCAGATGCGCTATCGCGAAGCAGGTCAGGAGAAAGAAGTGGAGTTGGGCGTAGGCGATATCTTCTATGCTGACGTGGGCACCGAACACGTTGCCCATCCGCAGGGGGCGGCAAGAATCCTGGTGATCGAAACTGAAGGCAGCGTCTGACGCTATATCTGCAAAACAGATAACAGTTAGAGATATTACCCGTTATATCGATATTCGATTCGGATCTACCATGGGCTCCACCTCAATAGAGGACAGGAGTTCACCATGACATGCCCCAACATTGCCCCAGCCGGTTTCAAACCCTTCAGTCATTTGCAGCACCCGCGTGAAGTCATCCGCCAGTTCACCCCGAACTGGTTCGCCGCCACCATGGGCACCGGCGTGTTGGCGTTGGCGTTGGCGCAGCTGCCTGGCGCCAATGCCGGTTTGCACGCAATTGCCGAAGCCCTTTGGCTGTTCAATATCGTGCTGTTCGTTTTGTTCACGGCGCTATACGCGGCGCGTTGGGCATTGTTTTTCGATGAGGCGCGGCGGATTTTCGGTCACTCCACGGTCTCGATGTTTTTCGGCACGATCCCCATGGGCCTGGCGACCCTCATTAATGGCTTCCTGGTGTTCGGTCTGCCGCGTTGGGGAGAGGGCGTGATTCATCTCGCCGAGGTGCTGTGGTGGCTGGATGTGGCGATGTCTGTGGCGTGCGGCGTGCTGATTCCCTACCTGATGTTCACCCGTCAGGAGCACAGCATCGACCAGATGACCGCCGTCTGGCTGTTGCCGGTCGTGGCAGCAGAAGTGGCGGCCGCCAGCGGTGGTCTGTTGGCGCCGCACTTGGTCGATGCCCATTCGCAACTGGTGGTGCTGGTAACCAGCTACGTGCTTTGGGCGTTTTCCCTACCGGTGGCATTCAGCATTCTGACCATTCTGTTGCTGCGCATGGCGCTGCATAAATTGCCCCATGAAAATATGGCCGCCTCCAGCTGGCTGGCGCTGGGGCCGATCGGCACCGGGGCGCTGGGCATGTTGTTGCTGGGCGCCGACGCGCCGACGATCTTTGCGGCCAACGGTCTGCCGGGCATCGGTGAAATCGCCGCCGGGCTGGGGTTGGTGGCCGGGATCACCCTGTGGGGTTTTGGTCTGTGGTGGATGCTGATCGCGGTGCTGATCACCCTGCGTTACCTGCGCGTCGGTATTCCGTTCAATCTCGGCTGGTGGGGTTTTACCTTCCCGCTGGGCGTCTATTCCCTGGCGACGTTGAAGCTGGACAGCACCTTGAACCTGACGTTTTTCAGTGCCTTCGGCTGCGTGCTGGTGGTGTTGCTGGCGGTGATGTGGCTGATCGTCGCCAAGCGGACAGTGCAGGGCGCCTGGCGGGGTGAGTTATTTGTCTCGCCGTGCATTGCAGGATTAAACAAATAACCTGCAAAGTTTAGGTAATGTGTGGCCTGGATCGTCGTTGGATATTCCAATAACTGCATTCACGCCACTCTCTACCCAACATCAGGGACACATGGAAGATGAGTCACCCCTCACAGTTCACCTTGCTTCGCACCCGGCGCTTCCTGCCGTTCTTCGTCACGCAGTCGCTCGGGGCGTTCAACGACAACATCTTCAAGCAGTCGCTGATTCTCGCCATTCTCTACAAGTTGACGATCGACGGTGACCGCTCGATTTGGGTCAACCTGTGTGCGCTGCTGTTCATCCTGCCGTTCTTCCTGTTCTCGGCACTGGCCGGGCAGTTCGGGGAAAAGTTCGCCAAGGACGCGCTGATTCGTCTGATCAAGCTCGGGGAAATCGCCATCATGGCGGTCGGCGCGGTCGGTTTCATGTTCGATCACCTGTCGCTGATGCTGGTGGCGCTGTTTGCCATGGGCACTCACTCGGCGCTGTTCGGGCCGGTGAAATACTCGATCCTGCCCCAGGCCTTGCGTGACGAAGAGCTGGTGGGTGGCAACGGTCTGGTGGAAATGGGCACCTTCCTGGCGATCCTCGCCGGGACCATCGGTGCCGGGATCATGATGTCCTCCAGTCATTACGCGCCGATCGTCTCCACGGCGATCATCGGTGTTGCGGTGCTCGGCTATCTGGCCAGTCGCAGCATTCCACGGGCCGCGGCCGCCTCCCCGGAAATGCGCCTGAACTGGAATATTTTCAGCCAGTCCTGGGCCACGTTGAAGCTGGGCTTGGGGCAGACCCCGGCGGTGTCGCGTTCGATTGTCGGCAACTCGTGGTTCTGGTTTGTCGGGGCGATTTATCTGACGCAGATCCCGGCTTATGCCAAGGAGTGGATGCACGGCGACGAAACCGTGGTGACGCTGATTCTTACCGTGTTCTCGGTCGGTATCGCACTCGGTTCGATGCTTTGCGAGAAACTGTCCGGCCGCAAAGTCGAAATCGGTCTGGTGCCGTTCGGCTCTTTCGGTCTGACCGTGTTTGGTTTGCTGCTGTGGTGGCATTCCGGTGGAATTCCGGACAGCGTTGCAGGCCATGGCTGGATCGAAGTCCTGGGGTTTGGCCACGCCTGGCTGGTGTTGATCGACATTCTGGGGCTTGGGGTGTTCGGCGGTTTTTACATCGTGCCGCTCTACGCGTTGATTCAGTCGCGTACCGCGGAGAATGAGCGGGCGCGGGTGATTGCCGCCAACAATATTCTCAACGCGCTGTTCATGGTGGTCTCGGCGATTGTCTCGATCGTTTTGCTGAGCATGGTCAAGCTGTCGATCCCGCAGCTGTTCCTGGTGGTGTCGCTGCTGAACATCGGCGTCAACGCTTACATCTTCAGCATCGTCCCCGAGTTCAGCATGCGCTTCATGATCTGGCTGCTCAGCCATTCCATGTACCGCGTGGAGCATCGCAATCTGCAGCTGATTCCCGATGAGGGCGCGGCGTTGCTGGTGTGCAATCACGTGTCGTTCGTCGACGCCTTGCTGATTGGCGGCGCGGTGCGTCGGCCGATTCGCTTTGTGATGTATTACAAGATCTACAACTTGCCAGTGCTGAACTTCATCTTCCGCACAGCCGGGACCATTCCGATCGCCGGGCGTCAGGAAGACATTCAGATCTACGAAAAAGCCTTCACGCGTATTGCTCAATATCTGAAGGACGGCGAGTTGGTGTGTATCTTCCCGGAGGGCAAATTGACTGCCGATGGCGAGATCAACGAGTTCAAGGGCGGGCTGACGCGGATTCTCGAAGAGACGCCGGTGCCGGTGATTCCGTTGGCATTGCAGGGGTTGTGGGGGAGTTTCTTCAGCCGCGATCCGCAAAAGGGCGTGTTTCGCCGGTTGTGGTCACGGGTGACGCTGGTGGCAGGGCCTGCGGTGTCGGTTGAGGCGGCAGAGCCAGCCAGGTTGCAAGGGATGGTGGGCGAATTGCGCGGCGCTGTACGCTGATTCCTGTCGTGGCGGGCCGCTAACCCAGCGTGCCCGCTCCGGGCATTCAGCCCGCCATCGCCAACCGGTTACGTCCCTCGCGCTTGGCCACATACAACGCACTGTCGGCCCGTCGCAACAGGCTTTCGGCAGATTCGCCGGGCAATAGCGTCGAGCAGCCAAGGCTGACCGTCAGCTCGGTCACATGGCCATCGGCCAAATAATCCTCTGCCTGCACTGCAAATCGTAGCCGTTCGCCAACCATGGCTGCCGCCTCACGACTCGTGTTGGACAGCAGGATCAGGAACTCTTCGCCACCAAAGCGGAAGACCATGTCCACGTTGCGCAACTGGTTTTTGATCGAGGCTGCAACGGCCTTGAGCACGTCATCGCCGGCGCTGTGTCCGTGGTTGTCGTTGATGCGTTTGAAGTGGTCGATGTCCAGCATTAGCAGCGACAAGGGTTGCAGATGTCGACGCGACATCTCGATTTCCCGTTTCAGGGTCTGATCCATGGCAATGCGGTTGCCGGTGCCCGTCAGCGGATCGCGCAAGGCGCTTTGGGTGGCGGCGCGGTAGAGCAGGGCATTGCGCATCGGATACAGCAATGCGGACAGCAGTGACTCGAGATTGCCTTGTTCCTGCTCACTGAAACGCTGATTGCGGCGGAATACCAGTTCGCCCAGATTCTCGCCTTCGTGGCTGAGGCTGTAGCTGATCGAGTGATGGCCGCGCAGGCCGAACTCCAGGCGCAAGTCGCTGGCCGGGTGCTCGTACGTCAAGGCGTCAAGCGGTACTAGTCGCTGAATCTCACGGAAGAACAGCCCGAGAATGCGTTGCGGCTCAAGACTGGTTTGCAGCTGCAGACTGAGTTGCTGGCGCAGTTGCGAAAGGCTGACGGGCCTCTCGATGAGGGTAGGCTGCTGACCAAAGCCCAGGCGTTGCAATTTGGCGCTATCGAAGTCAATTGCGTTGGTCTGGGAAGGTGATTTCATATGGCGTGCACCCCTAAGCAGTAAGGCTGTCTTACAGGCTGGGTGAGAGCGGCTTTGGGCTGCGCGTCATACTGGTCCATCAGTCCCGTAGGACATTTGGCCCAAGTTTAGTCCGCTTTGCCGACGATAAGTAATCTGTCGGCTCAGGCGTCCGCCCGTTTGCTTTCACACTGCGTGTCTGAGCAAATTTAGAGCGAAAGTCGTGCCATTCAGTTCAGTCTGATAAAAAACGTTTTAAATCAAAGAGTTGAAGCTGTTGATGAGGGGTGTCGCCGGGTTTTGTGACAGTTGGTTGACGTGTGATGGGGATGGTTGCGACGCATTTGTATGCCGCGGCGGGAAGCCGTCGCGGCACAAAAGCGACGCGCGGGCGTTACTGAGCGTTGAACGCCTGGCCATTGATGCCGGTGCTGTCCGGACCCATCAGGTAGAGGTAGACCGGCATGATCTCCTCGGGCGTCGGGTTGTTCAGCGGGTTTTCCCCCGGGTAAGCCTGGGCGCGCATGCTGGTGCGGGTGGCGCCCGGGTTGATGCTGTTGGAGCGCACCGGTGCCACGGTGTCGACTTCGTCGGCCAGGGTTTGCATCAAGCCTTCGGTGGCGAACTTGGACACGCCGTAAGCGCCCCAATACGCACGCCCCTTGCGGCCGACGCTGCTGGAGGTGAACACCACCGAGGCGTCCTGGGACAGCTTGAGCAGTGGCAGCAGGGTGCTGGTGAGCATGAACATGGCGTTGACGTTGACTTGCATGACACGCATGAAGTTTTCGCCGGACAGCTGTTCGATCGGCGTACGCGGGCCAATGATCGACGCGTTGTGCAGCAAACCGTCGAGATGGCCGAATTCGGTTTCGATCATCGCTGCCAGCTCATCGTATTGATGGGGCAGGGCGGTTTCCAGGTTGAACGGGATCACGGCCGGCTGTGGATGGCCGGCGGCTTCGATTTCGTCGTAGACCTGGGTCAGATTGGCTTCGGTCTTGCCCAGCAACAGCACAGTGGCACCGTGCGCGGCAAAGGTTTTCGCGGCGGCAGCGCCGATGCCACGGCCAGCGCCGGTGACCAGGATGACCCGGTCCTTGAGCAATTCTGGGCGGGCGGAATAATCAAACATTAAAAACCTCACAACAATTCAATAGGCAGGCATCGCACTTGTGGCGAGAGAGCTTCTGTGGCGAGGGGATTTATCCCCGTTCGGCTGCGCAGCAGTCGTAAATCATTGAATGCCGCGTATCTGACACACCGCAACGACCGGTTTGGGGCCGCTTCGCGGCCCAACGGGGATAAATCCCCTCGCCACAAAAGCATCTTGCAGCCAGTCAGGTCAGCAGCTGCACAGCGCGCTATCAAGCACTTTGCGCAACTCCAGCGGATGATCGACCACCACATCCGCCCCCCAATGCCGCGGGTTATCCTCCGGATGAATGTAGCCATAGGTCACCGCGGCCGTTCTGGTGCCGGCATCGCGACCGGATTCGATATCGCGCAAGTCATCACCCACAAACAGCACGCTGGCCGGATCGAGGTCGAGCATCTTGCACGCGAGGATCAACGGCTCGGGGTCCGGTTTGCTGTTCTTCACATGGTCCGGGCAGATCAACAACGCCGAGCGCTCGGCCAGGCCAAGCTGCTGCATGATCGGCTCGGCGAACCGCAGCGGCTTGTTGGTGACCACGCCCCAGATCAGGTTGGCCTTTTCGATGTCGGCCAGCAGTTCGCCCATGCCGTCGAAGAGTTTGCTGTGAACCGCGCAACCGGCGAGGTAACGCTCGAGGAACTCCAGGCGCAATTCCTCGAAACCCGGTGTTTCCGGGTCCATGGAGAAGGTCACCGCGACCATCGCCTTGGCGCCGCCGGAGATCTCGTCGCGAATGTGTTTGTCGTTCATCGGCGGCAAGCCGCGATCGGCGCGCATCGCCTGACAGATCGCAATAAAGTCCGGCGCGGTGTCGAGCAGGGTGCCGTCCATGTCGAAAAGAACTGCTCTGATACGCATCGGCTTACTCCTCGCGCAGGGTCTGGATCATGTAGTTGACGTCCACGTCGGAGGCCAGTTTGTAGTGCTTGGTCAGCGGGTTGTAGGTCAGGCCGATGATGTCCTTGACGGTCAGGCCGGCCATGCGGCTCCAGGCACCCAGCTCGGACGGGCGGATGAATTTCTTGAAATCGTGGGTGCCGCGCGGCAGCAGCTTCATGATGTATTCCGCG
>Ga0255334_1000455_pt1 | contig 32045 bp, 28 predicted proteins | sample EtOH5_35cm_T3_12_FD_202080 | JGI IMG/M metagenome (GOLD analysis project Ga0255334, IMG submission 202080) | Sandy soil microbial communities from University of British Columbia, Vancouver, Canada - EtOH5_35cm_T3_129 | ecosystem: Engineered > Artificial ecosystem > Sand microcosm > Unclassified ... | reverse complement strand
CTGCCCAAGGTCGCATTGGTCGCTTGCATGCGCAAGCTGCTGACCACGCTCAACGCCATGGTCCGTACCGGCAAACCTTGGGACGAATCGCTTCACAGCGCTTGACTTTAAAGACGGTTACTCAGTCCTCCACCTCCGGGGCCGCGTACAGCACCAACAAGAAAGCCCGGTGAACAGGCCTCATGGTCTGCCCACCGGGCTTGACGGCTGACACAACGGTCTTTGCCATCGGTTCGCAACCTGGAGAAGACGGTCCACGTTGCGAGGAGGCAAGGGATTGCCTCCAAGGTTTGCCATAAAAGCTGCATCTGCTGCACCTGGGCACTACATGCCTTCGATGGGAGACTTTGCTTTGTCTGGCGATGCCTGAAATCGACAGGCAACGCAACCTTACCAAATTCGCGGCGTCGGCTCAAACTGCATCGTTAATGAGTCAGGCAACCACGATTGAATTTGCCACACGGGTGTCACACAACGACCTGCCTGCGTTCAGCGGTTTTTTCCAAAAACGCGGGATTTGCTGGGTTTTTTTACAGCCTTTTAATAACAATTAAATATATCAATTAAGTTTGTTAGTGTTGACTTGGCATTAAGTGAACTTCTAGAATCCGCCAGCCCCCAAAAGGGCTCGTAAAAACCCAACCCGCTGCCGAACCCGGCTAAGTCAATTCCTCGCTTCGAGTTATGAACGGAGCACGAAATTGATGGCGTACCAATCCAGGTGAATCACTGAACCGATGCTGTCGTTAACGGCGGCATCGAAAGCAGGAGTCACCTCAGAAAGGAAGAGCTATGACAGCGTCAGGAAAAATTGTCTCCGGCGTACGAACTTTCGTTGCCGACGTGACCGAAGGTTTCCTTGAAATCACCCACAACAGTTTTGCCCTCATCGGGCTGGCCGTTGCCTTTGTCGTTTTGACCCTTACCGCCCGCCCGGACCTGCGCCAGGCAGGCGAGGAGCAGTTGATGGACTGGCTGCAGTCCCGCCAGGTGGCCCTGCTGGACATGCCCGTTGAGCTGGATGCCAGCGAGCGCGCCACCGCCAGCAACCCCAAGGACCTGCCCAAAGAGCAGGCCGCGGTGGCTTACTGGCTGAGCAAGAAATACCGCGTGGCGCCAGAGCCCCTGAGCGCGCTGGTGGCCGAAGCCTATGAAACCGGCGCCCGCACCAAGATCGATCCCACCCTGATCCTGGCCATCATGGCCATCGAATCGAGCTTCAACCCGTTTGCCCAAAGTGCGGTGGGCGCCCAGGGTCTGATGCAGGTCATGACGCGGGTTCATACCGACAAGTACGAAAACTTTGGCGGCCATTTCGCGGCGTTCGACCCGGTCACCAACCTGCGCGTCGGCGTGAAGGTGCTGCAGGAATGCATTGCGCGGGCTGGATCGGTCGAAGGCGGACTGCGCTACTACGTGGGTGCTGCCAATCTGCCAGATGACAGCGGGTACACCGCCAAGGTGCTGGCCGAGCATTTCCGGCTGCGCCAGGTCGCTGGTGGGCGTTCAGCGCCCATGAACCCGCCCGCCACCTTGTCGACCCAGGCCCCGGCCCGCACCGTCCCCGTCACCGTCACCGCACCCGCCGCCCCTGAGGCCCCCGGCGACAAGATCGCCCTGCTTTAAGGCCCCTGACAACCGGTAGCCAGATGACGCCATGGAGCGCCGGTCAGCTACACTAGGGGCGTACGCGACTGGCGATAGGCGCGGCTCCCAGGAGGGTGCCGCCGCTGACGTGGAAACCGGCAAGGGCATGCCTCTTGTGAACCACTAGGGAGCGTGCCGCAAAGGCTCAAGACCTCCTGCGTTCCGCCGTTCGCCTGGGCAGCCCTTGTTTCAAGGGACATCAAGAGCGTGCATATGGCCTTTTCATGGTGCCCGCAAGGCAGTAAACAGTCGCAACCCAGGCGCGTGCCGCAGCCCATGCTGACGGCCTGGGCAAGGTGCGCAACGAAGAGTGCGGCTGTTTACTGCCTTGCCCTTGGGGTTGCCCCGCAACGGGCACCATGAAAAGGCCATAAACACGCTCTACGCATAGGACTGCCATTCATGTACCACCGCAATATTCTTGTCGAGCAAACCGATCCCGAACTCTTTGCCGCCATCCAGGCCGAAAACAAGCGCCAGGAAGAGCACATCGAGTTGATCGCCAGCGAAAACTACGCCTCGCCCGCCGTCATGTGGGCCCAGGGCACGCAGCTGACCAACAAATACGCCGAAGGCTACCCCGGCAAGCGCTACTACGGTGGCTGCGAGCATGTGGACGTGGCCGAGCAACTGGCCATCGACCGTGTCAAGCAGATCTTCGGCGCGGAAGCCGCCAACGTGCAGCCGCACTGCGGCGCGTCCGCCAACGAGGCCGTGTTCCTGGCCTTCCTCAAGCCCGGCGACACCATCATGGGCATGAGCCTGGCCGAAGGCGGCCACCTGACGCACGGCATGCCGCTCAACATGTCGGGCAAGTGGTTCAACGTGGTGTCCTACGGGCTCGACGCCAACGAAGCCATCGACTACGAAGCGATGGAAAAGAAGGCCCACGAAACCAAGCCCAAGCTCATCATCGCCGGCGCCTCGGCCTACAGCCTGCACATCGACTTCGCCCGTTTTGCCAAGGTGGCCCAGGACGTGGGCGCGATCTTCATGGTGGACATGGCCCACTACGCCGGCCTGATCGCCGCCGGTGTGTACCCCAACCCCGTGCCGCACGCCGACGTGGTCACCAGCACCACCCACAAGAGCCTGCGCGGCCCCCGTGGCGGCATCATCCTGATGAAGGCCCAGCACGAAAAGGCCATCAACAGCGCCATCTTCCCCGGCCTGCAAGGCGGCCCGCTGATGCACGTGATCGCAGCCAAGGCCGTGGCGTTCAAGGAAGCGCTGCAGCCCGAGTTCAAGACCTACCAGGAACAGGTGGCCAAGAACGCCAAGGTGGTGGCCGAGACGCTGACCGCGCGCGGCCTGCGCATCGTGAGCGGTGGCACGCAGAGCCATGTGATGCTGGTGGACCTGCGCGCCAAGGGCATCACCGGCAAGGAAGCCGAGGCCGTGCTGGGCGCCGCCCACATGACCATCAACAAGAACGCGATCTCCAACGACCCCGAAAAGCCGATGGTGACCAGCGGCGTGCGCATTGGCACCCCCGCCATGACCACGCGCGGCTTCAAGGAAGAAGAAGCGCGCATCACGGCCAACCTGATTGCCGACGTGCTGGACAACCCGCGTGACGAGGCCAACATCGCCGCCGTGCGCGCCAAGGTCAATGCGCTGACGGCGCGGTTCCCGGTCTACGGTTAATCCCGGCGCATTGCTCCCATGAAATGCCCCTTCTGCAGCCACCTCGAAACGCAGGTCGTCGAAACCCGGGTGTCCGAGGATGGGGTATTCATCCGCCGCCGCCGCCAGTGCGGCGCCTGCGAGAAGCGGTTCACCACCTACGAGCGGCCGGAAGTGAACTTCCCGGCCATCGTCAAGAAGGATGGCCGCCGCATCGAGTACGAGCGCGGCAAGCTGCTCGCCTCGTTCAACCTGGCGCTGCGCAAACGCCCGGTCAGCACCGACCAGATCGACAGCGCCATCGAGCGCATCGAGGAAAAGCTGCTCAACCTGGGGCAGCGCGAAGTGCTTTCCAGCCGCATTGGTGAACTGGTCATGCGCGAACTCAAGAAGCTCGACAAGGTGGCCTACATCCGTTTTGCCAGCGTGTACCGCAGCTTCGAAGACATCGACGACTTCCGCGCGATGGTCGATGAGGTTCGCAAGTAAATTGCGCCATATTCAGAGCGTTTTTGGCCCGAAGTGCTTATGCATCAAGCGCCACAAGCTATTAATTAAACCTAAAAACGGCAGTTGACCGCTTCGTGACCTTTGCCAAGCCGCATGAAATCAACGGTTGATGGGTTCGATGGCGCTCACCCCCTGGGTGAGAGCGCTATGCACCCGCCAGCACCGCGCTCAACGCGCCATGCGGCATTGCTCCTCCTTGCGGGCAAACAGGGCAATGGCCCGCCGCGTCGTCGCCCTTGCAGGGCGCGACCTCGCCAGAGGCGAGATCCGTTCACGCTGTCCAAAGGCCCGCAGGCGCCTTTGGAGCCGCAGCGCTCACCCTTGCCTGGCACGCCGATCACGGCACCGGCAGGCGCATCCAACTGCCGTTTTTAGGTTAAATAGCAAATTCCGACCAGGAACGATCGCCAACAGGCCACACGCCGCCAAGGCAGTGGGCCTGCAGCCACGGCGGATAACTATCAAAAACAGAGCTACCAGCGCTTGATATACAAGCGCCAGCGGCACTTTTGATTGTTATTGGTTTGGTCCCGTGCCCCGTGCGCTGCGGGTAATGCGGTTCGTCGCCGGGGGTGCCACGGGGCTGCTGGTGCGGAAATAGGCCTCCAGCGCATCCAGGTCCTGGCCGCCGCCCAGCATGTCGGGCGCCTGCGCGAACACCGTGAAATTGTCGCCACCACCGGCCAGATAGTTGCTCATGGCCACGCGCACGCTGGTTTCATCGGTCACTGGCTGGCCATGCAGCGCCATGTGGCTGATGCGCGCGCCGGCCGGCCGCGAGAGATCGTAGGAATAGCCAAACCCCGCCGACACCGACAGCACGCGCGGCCGCTCAGGCGTGTTGGTGCCGCTGTCAAACTGCTGCTCCAACGCCGCGCGCAGCTGGGCCCCGGTGAGGGTCTTGACCACCAGGTGGTTGCCAAAAGGCTGCACCGCAAACAACTGCCCATAGCGCACCCGCCCTTGCTCGTCGGGCACCAGATCGGCACGCACGCCGCCAGGGTTCATGAAGGACATCTGCGCCCCGCCCTGCGCGGGCAGGCGCGTGGCGGCCAGCTGGGCATCGGCAATCAGGTTGCCCAGCGGTGTTTCGAGCGACGGGCCGGGTTGCCGCACGAGGGCAGCGGTGGCCTGCCCCACGGGCCGCAAGGCCAACGGCTCGGCCGCCGCACGGTAGGTGGACACGATTTGCTGCACGCCGGGATCGGCGGCAAACACGGGCACGGCTGCCTTCGTGTCCACACGGCCCTGCGGGCCCGTGAAACCTTCGCCCTGCACGATCACCTGGCGCGCCGCCTTGCGCAGCACGCGGCGTGTGCGGGTGTCCACGCGCAGGGCAATGTCGGTGACCAACGTGCCATACAGGCCCGCGCTGGTCAGCAGAAACGGGCGCTGCGGGTTCACGCTGGCGTAGTCGCACACATAGGCCCGGTGCGTGTGGCCCGAAACCACCACGTCCACGGCGGGATCGAGCCGCTCAAGGATGGGCACGATGTCGCCGCTCAGCCCCGCGCAACTGGTTTCGGTGATGCCGGCGGTGGTGCTGCCACCCTCGTGGATCACCACCACGATCACATCGGCGCCCTGGGCGCGCAGTTGCGGCACGAGCGCGTTGGCGGTGGCGGCCTCGTCCTCGAACCGCAGGCCCGCCACGCCGGTGGGTGACACCATGGTGGGCGTTGCCTTGAGCGTGAGGCCGATGAACCCCACGGTGACCGTCGCGCCCCCTTCATGAAAACGCTTGAGACCCGTGGCGGGCAAGAGCGTCTGGCCATCGTCGCGCACGGTGTTGGCGGCCAGAAAGCCAAAGCGGGCCCCTTCAAAGGGCCGGGATATCTGGCAGGGCGTGCGCACAGTGAACTGCTCGCAACCGCCATGCTGCAGCCGCAGCAGCTCGCGCCAGCCGCGGTCGAACTCGTGGTTGCCCACGGCGTTGAAGTCGATCTGCATGCGGTTGACGGCCTCGATGGCGGGCTCGTCCAGGAACAGGGCCGAGACCAGCGGAGAAGCACCCACCATGTCGCCGGCGGACACCACCGCGTGGTGCGGATTGCGGGCCTTGAGCGCCGCAATGGCGCTGGCCAGATAGGCCGCGCCACCCACCGGCACGGCCACGGCCCCCTCAGGTCCCGGCACGCTGACCGCCAGGCGGGGCGGCTCGAGGTGGCCATGCAGGTCGTTGAACCCGATCAGCGTGATGTCGATGTGTTGCGGCGCCGGTGCCACGGCCGCACAGCCCGCCAGGAGCGCCAGCAGGCCCATGGCAGCGGCCCCGCGCACGACGCCACCACAGTGCAACAGCCGCCAGCGCGCCATGACGGGCATACGGCCCACTGTTGCCCTTTAAAGGAACGAAGCCCGGATGGGCGGCACGTTGGCCACCACATCGGCGCACTGGGCGCGGTGGCGCAGGGCGTGGTCCATCACCACCAGGGCCAGCAGCGCCTCGGCAATAGGCGCTGCGCGGATGCCCACGCAGGGGTCGTGGCGCCCCTTGGTGATGACCTCGGTGCTGTTGCCATGCACATCGATCGACTCGCGCGGGCTGATGATGGAGCTGGTGGGCTTGATGGCGATGCTCACTTCCAGATCCTGCCCGGTGCTGATGCCCCCGAGCACGCCGCCCGCGTTGTTGCTGCGAAAACCCTCGGGGCTCATTGAATCGCCGTGCGTGGTGCCGCGCTGGGCCACGCTGGCAAAGCCGGCGCCAATCTCCACGCCCTTGACGGCGTTGAGCCCCATCATGGCGTAGGCGATATCGGCATCAAGCTTGTCGAACAAGGGCTCGCCCAGGCCCACCGGAACGCCCGTGGCCTGCACGCGGATGCGGGCGCCGCACGAATCCCCGGCCTTGCGCAAGGCGTCCATGTAGTCCTCGTACTGGGCCACATCGGCCACGGGTGCAAAGAAAGGGTTGCTCTGCACATGCTCCCAGCCCTCGAACGGAATCGCCAGCTCACCGAGCTGCGTCATGCAGGCGCGGAACTGCACGCCATATTGCTGGGCCAGCCACTTCTTGGCCACCGCACCGGCGGCCACCGTGGGCGCCGTGAGACGGGCCGACGAGCGGCCGCCGCCGCGCGGATCGCGGATGCCGTATTTGTGCCAGTAGGTGTAGTCGGCATGGCCGGGGCGAAAGCTCTCGGCGATGTTGCTGTAGTCCTTGCTGCGCTGGTCGGTGTTGCGGATCAGCAGGGCAATCGGCGTGCCCGTGGTCTTGCCCTCGTACACGCCGGAGAGGATTTCGACCGCATCGGGCTCGCTCCTCTGCGTGACGTGGCGGCTGGTGCCGGGGCGGCGCCGGTCCAGGTCGGCCTGGATGTCGGCCTCGGCGAGCGGCATGCCGGGCGGGCAGCCGTCGATCACGCAGCCAATGGCCGGGCCGTGGGATTCACCAAAATTGGTGACTGCGAATAGGGTGCCGAAGGTGTTGCCGCTCATGGCGCCGGATTATCCCAGAGCCGCGCCGTGCCAGACCACAATCCGGGCACGGCGTGATGCGCAACCGGCCCAGCGCGTCAGGCCCTGGGGGCGTCCTCAGGCCAGTCGCGGATATAGGCCTTGAGCATCTTGTTCTCGAAATTCTGGGCATCCACCACGGCCTTGGCCACGTCGTAGAAGCTGATCACACCCATGAGCATCTTGCGGTCCATCACGGGCATGTAGCGTGCGTGGCGATCCAGCATCATGCGGCGCACCTCGTCCATGTCGGTTTCGAGCGTGCAGGTCAGGGGATGGTCGTCCATGGCCGAGCGGACCAGCATGGTGCCCACGCCGCCGCCGTTGCGCACGGTCGCCTGGATCACTTCGCGGAAGGTGAGCATGCCCACCAGGTCCCCCAGTTCCATCACCACCAGCGAACCAATGTCTTTTTCAGCCATCACGCTCACGGCAACGGCAAGGGGTTCGTCCGGTGTCACGGTGTAGAGGGTGTTCCCTTTGACGCGAAGGATGTCGCTGACTTTCATGGTGTTGTCTCCGAGGGCGCGCTGGGCGCAACAGGCTGGTTCGCAGTAAATATAGCCCACAATGCAGGATTGCACAGACAACCCTGGAGACTTTGATGCCCGGTTACTCCGACCCCGGCTTTGACACGCTGGCGCTGCACGCAGGCGCCTCACCCGACCCTGTCACCGGTGCGCGCGCCGTGCCCATCCACCTGACGACCTCGTTCGTCTTTGAATCGAGCGACCATGCCGCCTCGCTGTTCAACCTCGAACGCCCGGGCCATGTGTACAGCCGCATCAGCAACCCGACCAATGCGGTGCTGGAGCAGCGCGTGGCGGCCCTGGAAGGCGGCGTGGGCGCCATCGCCGTGGCCAGCGGCCAGGCCGCGCTGCACCTCGCCGTTGCCACGCTGATGGGCGCGGGCAGCCACATCGTGGCCAGCACCGCGCTGTATGGCGGCTCGCAAAACCTGCTGCACTACACGCTGGCACGCTTTGGCATCGAGACCACCTTTGTGAAGCCCGGCGACATTGATGCATGGCGCGCCGCCGTGCGCCCCAACACCAAGCTGTTCTTTGGCGAAACGGTGGGCAACCCGGGCCTGGATGTGCTGGACATTCCCACCGTGAGCGCCATTGCGCACGAGGCCGGCGTGCCGCTGCTGGTGGACTCCACCCTCACCTCGCCGTGGCTCATGAAGCCGCTCGAACATGGCGCCGATCTGGTCTACCACTCGGCCACCAAGTTCCTGTCGGGCCACGGCACCGTCATCGGTGGCATCGTGGTCGATGGCGGCAGTTTTGACTGGGACGGTCCGAAATCCGCCGGCAAATTTGCCGAGCTGACCGAGCCCTACGACGGCTTTCACAACATGGTGTTCACCGAGGAAAGCACCGTGGGCGCCTTTTTGCTGCGCGCGCGCCGTGAAGGGTTGCGCGACTTTGGCGCCTGCATGAGCCCGCACACGGCCTGGCTGATCCTGCAGGGCATCGAAACCCTGCCCCTGCGCATGGAGCGCCATATGCGCAACACCGAGAAGGTGGTGGAATTCCTGGCCGCACAGCCCTTCGTGTCGCGGGTGGGCCACCCCATGCTGGCATCGCACCCCAGCCACGCGCTGGCGCAAAAACTGCTGCCACGCGGCGCCGGGTCGGTGTTCAGCTTCGACCTCAAGGGCAACCGCGAGCAGGGCAAGAAGTTCATCGAAACCCTCAAGGTCTTCAGCCACCTGGCCAACGTGGGCGACTGCCGCAGCCTGGTGATCCACCCGGCCAGCACCACGCACTTTCGCATGACCGACGAGGCCCTGGCCAACGCCGGCATCAGCCAGGGCACCATCCGGCTGTCCATTGGGCTGGAAGATGCCGACGACCTGATCGACGATTTGAAGCGCGCCCTGAAAGCGGCTGAAAAGGCCACCGAGAAAGCGGGGGCCTGACCATGCATATCCAAGTCAACGGCAACCCCATTTATTGCTACACCGGTGGCAAGGCCTTCGATGCCGCCAAGCCCACGGTGGTGTTCATCCACGGCGTTCTCAACGACCACAGCGTGTGGGCCCTGCAAAGCCGCTACATGGCCAACCACGGCTGGAACGCGCTGGCCATCGACCTGCCCGGCCACTGCCGCAGCCAGGGCGATGCCCCGGCCAGCGTCGAGCAAGGCGCCGCTTTCATGGCGGCGTTGCTCGATGCCCTGGGCATTGCACGCGCCGCGCTGGTCGGCCACAGCTGGGGCTCGCTGATTGCGCTGGAAGCGGCAGCGCAACTGGGCCCGCGCGTGAGCCACCTGGTGCTGGTGGGCACGGCCTACCCCATGAAGGTGTCGCCAGCCCTCATCGAATCGGCGTTGGCCGAGCCCGAGAAGGCCTTGCGCATGGTCAATGTGTTCTCGCGCAGCACGCTGGCACCGCCGTCGGGTGCGGGCTTCTGGGTGTACGGCGCGGGCATGGCGCTGGGCCGCAAGGTGCTGCGCAGCAACCCGCAAGTCAATCTGTTCCACCGGGGCTTCGTGGCCTGTGACAGCTATGCCAACGGCGAGCAGGCCATGGCCCAGGTCCAGTGCCCGGTGCTGTTCGCGCTGGGGGCGCAAGACCAGATGACCGCGCCCAGGGCCGCGCAGGGCCTGATCGCCACTGCCCGCAATGCGGGCAAGGCCGTACAGGTGGTCAACCTGCCCGTGGGGCACAACCAGATGACCGAGGCCCCCGACGGCACGCTGATGGCCATCCGGGATTTTTTGAACGCATGAGCATGCCGCCTGTTTGATCCCAAACCAGCTTTTTTACCGGCCTGCACCTGCAATGGCCGCGGTCAGGCGGGACGGATGTTCTGGTTGGTGCTGAACAGGTTGGCGGGGTCGTACTGGCGCTTGATCTGCGCCAGCCGATCGTAGTTCTGGCCGTAGGCCGCCTTCACCCGGTCGCTCTCGTCGTCGGTCAGGAAGTTGACATAGACACCGCCGCTGGCAAAGGGCGCCGACGCCTTGAAAAAGTCGCGCGCCCAGCCCATGCAGCGCGCGTCATCGGCCGGATCATCCCAGCGGCCGTGGACGTTCATGACGAAGCGGGCGTCCCGGTGGGCATAGGCGGCGGCCTCGGGTGCGGGCTCGGTGGTGGCGCCGCCAATGGCGCCGAAGAATATCTCGCACTGGGGCGATGGCAATTTGGCGATGTAGTCGATGACGGCATCGAACAGTCCGTCCTTGAGTTCCGAAAAATTGTGCGACTTCCAGTAGTTGCGTGCGCCGGGCGTGAGCAGCGGATCAAAGGCTTTCTGCCACGCCACGTAGGGCATCACGTCAACATGGGTGCCGGCCGGCGTGCCAAAGCGGTACAGCGGCTCGACCAGCGTTTTGCCCTGCGCCGGGTCGCCGGTGTAGAGCAGCGCCAGCACGATGACCTCCTGGCCGTGGACGCTTTCGGGCAGGAACGGCAGCGGCGGCGCCTTGCGCAGAACGACCCAGACCGACAGTTCATCGGGCGCCTGGTCCATGAATTCGCGGTACTGCTGCAGCACCCGTTTTGCCTCGGCAATCGGAAACACGATCAGCCCAGCCAGCAGGTTCGGGCCTACGGGATGGAGCCGGAACTCGAAACGGGTCACCACGCCGAAATTGCCGCTGCCGCCGCGCAGCGCCCAGAACAGGTCCGGATGCTCGGTGGCGCTGGCATGCAGCACCTCGCCAGCGGCCGTCACCACTTCGGCCGATTCCAGGTTGTCGATGCTCATGCCGTATTTGCGGCTGAGCCAGCCAAAACCACCGCCCAGCGTGAGACCGGCGACCCCGGTGGTGGAGTTGATGCCGAGCGGCGTCGCCAGGCCGTGGGCCTGGGTGGCGGCATCAAAATCCGCCAAAGTGGCGCCGCCTTCGATGGTGATGCGCCGCGCATCGGCATCCACCTGTGCGGCCTTCATCTGCGAGAGGTCGATGACGATACCGTCGTCGCACAACGCACTGCCGGCAATGTTGTGCCCACCGCCGCGCACCGCCAGTGGCAAACCCTGCTCTCGCGCAAAATTCACCGCATGAACCACATCCAGGGTGGTGGTGCAGCAGACGATGGCTGCAGGGTGCTTGTCGATCATCCCGTTCCAGACCTTGCGCGCAGTTTCGTAGGCATAGTCATCCGGAAGAATGACCGTTCCCTGAAGCCCCCCCTTCAATGCCTCGGCCTGTTTGGTTTGCAAATTTTTCATGGCTTTCTCCTTCGCTGCGGCGGAATTCGCCCCTTGCACAAGGGATGGAGAAAGACCGACCGGTCGCTCCTGATCAGTTGCGTGAGAAATTTACCGCTGATGGGGTTTAGCACTGCGCCGCTGCCCTTGCAAGGCAAGCTGCCATCTGGAATAAAGACTTACCTTGACTTACCAGCACCTGCTCAACAGGCCCATCCGTAATTTTGCAAGGATGCAGCCTGCAAGCCAGAACCCGTTGTTCAGGCGCCACCGGCAGCGCCGCGATGGGCCGGCCAGGCAAGCGCAACGACGTAGCACACCATCACTGGACAGTTGCGCACTTCGTAGTTGAATACGCGGCTCAATCGCCATGTAGCGCTTTCCCCATAAGCGCCACCAGCTATTCTTTTTGAAGCACATCCGACAGATGCAGTTGCGCCAGCCCGGCGCTGTCCCACAGCGGCTCCAGGCTGTCGGAGCGGTTCAGCAGCAGGCGCTGCAGCAGGGGCTCCAGCAGGGTTGTGTCGGGGTCGGCCAGCAGCACATGGCGCGGCTCGGGGTCGTCGGCAGCGCTGTGCGCCGGGTCGCTGGTGCGCCCCACCCAGTCGAGCGCCGTCAGGGCATCGAGCACCGGTGCCAGTTGCAGCACGTCCACGCGCAGCAGCTGCGCGAGCTGGCTGGCACGCAGGCCTTTGCCGATGTGGCGGCGCGCGCGCTGCAGCTCCTGCAGCACCTCCACCGCCAGCTGGAAAGCCCAGCCCGGCACCGTGCCGCGCCGCGCCACGCCGGCCAGCAGGCTGGGCAGGTAGGCCGCTACCACAGCCCCCAGCAGCACGATGACCCACGCCACATAGATCCAGACCAGCAAGATGGGCAGCGTGGCAAAGGTGCCGTACACCACCGAATAGGTCGGCACCTTGCCCAGGTAAATGGCCAGCACCTTCTTGGCCAGCTCGATGCACACGGCCACGAACAGCCCGCCCGCCCAGGCGTGGCGCCACTTCACGGGCGTGTTGGGCACATAGTGGTACAGCGCCGCCATGCCGGCTGCCAGCACGAAGAATTCGATGGAATCGAACAGCAGGCGCACGCCATCGGGCACGGCCCGCACCAGCCCGCCCGATGCCGACATCACATACGACGTAAGCGCCAGGCTGGCGCCCAGCACCACGGGCCCCAGCGTGATGGCGGCCCAGTAGATCAGCACCCGCTGGCCCAGCGGCCGCAGGCGCCGCACGCGCCAGATGTTGTTGAGGGTGCGGTCGATGGTCAGAATCAGCGCCAGCGCCGTCACCAGCAATATGCTGAAGCCCGCCACCCCCAGCTGGCTGGCCTGGGCCGCGAACTGCGTCAGGTAGCCCAGCACCTGGCGCGAGATGCTGTCGGGCACCAGGCTGTCCACCAGCCAGCGCTGCAGCGCCCCCTGCAGCTCGCCAAAAATGGGAAACGCCGTGAACACGGCCAGCGCCACGGTCACAAAAGGCACCAGGGACAGCACGGTGGTGAACGTCAGGCTGCTGGCCGTCAGGCCCAGGCGGTCTTCACGAAACCGCTCGCGCAGCGTCTGGGCGGTGGTCTTCCAGGGGAAGTGCGGCAACTCGGTCAGCAACGCCTGCAGGCGCTGGACCACGGTCTGTGGGGTCAAGGACATGGCCGATATGATCCTAGGAGTCTGTCGGACTTGGAATCGTCGGCTGCAAAGCGGCCGCAATGGTCCATTTTTTACCGTCTTCTTGCCCCATAGCCGGGCTATGGGGCTGCAAATCCGGCAAAAACTGTCCTCGCTGGGGCCGCTTTTCGCTGATCGACGCTCCAAGTCCGACAGACTCCCAGGCCCGGCCACGGACCACGGGTTTGCATGGATAACGCTGCATGGATGCTGACTGTTTATGCTTGATCAAGCGCGCATTGTGGGCCCAACCGCCTGGCTGGTGCGCAGCCTGGACCCCCGCCCCCTTTTATTCGACAACACACTCCATGAATCCATCGCACCCAACCCCTGGCAACGCCGTTGCCGCCACCCGCTGGCTGGCCGCGGGCAGCCTGCTGGCGCTGATCGCACTGTGCCTGGCCTGGGAGCTGGTGCTGGCCCCGCTGCGCCCCGGCGGCTCGTGGCTGGCGCTCAAGGCGCTGCCGCTGTGCATTCCACTGGCCGGCATCCTGAAGAACCGCATGTACACCTACCGCTGGGTCAGCCTGGTGATCTGGCTGTATTTCACCGAGGGCGTGGTGCGCGCCTGGGGCGACCCCCGGCCGGGCGCGTGGCTGGCGGTCGGCGAGATCGTGCTGTGCGTGGTGCTGTTCACGGCCTGCACGATGCATGTGCGGCTGCGCCAGCGCAACGCCCGGGCACAGGCCGCCGCAGACACCGCCACCGCGGTTTCGCCGTAACGCGCCACAGACACTGCCGGCAACCACAGCCCTGTTCACCGTTTTCCTGAAAGACCAGCATGCCCAACCTGATTGACACCTTGCGGCGCATCGTGGGAGCCGCCCATGTTCTGACCGAAGGCGACCTCAGCGCCTGGGAGCAGGACTGGCGCCGCCGCGAGCGCGGCAAGGCGCTGGCCGTGGTGCGCCCCGGCAGCACCGACGAAGTGGCGGCCGTGGTGCGCGCCTGCGCCGCCGCAGGCACAGCCATCGTGCCGCAGGGCGGCAACACCGGCCTGGCCGTGGGCTCGACACCCGACACCTCGGGCACGCAGGTGGTGCTGAGCCTCACGCGCATGAACGCCGTGCGCGCCCTCGACAAGGACAACCTCACCATGACGGTAGAGGCCGGCTGCATCCTGCAGAACGTGCAGGACGCGGCCGACAAGGCGGGCCTGCTGTTCCCCCTGTCGCTCGCGGCCGAGGGCAGCTGCACCATCGGCGGCAACCTGGGCACCAATGCCGGCGGCACGCAGGTGGTGCGCTACGGCAATGCCCGCGACCTGTGCCTGGGCCTGGAAGTGGTCACGCCGCAGGGCGCGGTGTGGAACGGCCTCAAAGGCCTGCGCAAGGACAACACGGGCTACGACCTGCGCAACCTGTTCATTGGCAGCGAAGGCACGCTGGGCATCATCACCGCCGCCACGCTCAAGCTTTACCCCAAGCCCGCAGCGCAGCTCACGGCCTGGGCCGCCGTGCCCTCGATGGAACATGCCGTGGCCCTGCTGGGCCTGGCCCACCAGCACCTGGGCGCGGGGCTCACCGGCTTTGAGGTGATGGGCCGCTTTGCCCTGGGCCTGGTGCACAAGCACATGCCGCAACTGCGCGTGCCCTTCATCGAGCAGCAAGACGTGTCCTACGGCGTGCTGCTGGAAAACTCCGACAGCGAATCCGAGGACCACGCCCGCGCGCGCTTCGAGGCGCTGCTCGAAACCGCTTTCGAGGCCGGCTGCGTGACCGATGCCGTGGTGGCGGAAAACCTCTCGCAGGCTCACAAGCTGTGGCATATCCGCGAGAACATTCCGCTGGCGCAGGTCGAAGAGGGGCTCAACATCAAGCACGACATTTCGGTGCCCATTTCGCGCATTCCGGCGTTTGTCGAATATGCCGACGCCATGATGGTGCGCGAGATTCCGGGCGTGCGCCTGGTCAACTTCGGCCACCTGGGCGATGGCAACCTGCACTACAACGTACAGGCCCCCGTGGATGGCGACCCCACGGTGTTCCTGCGCGAGCAGGAGGCCCATGTCAACCACCTCGTGTACGAGGCCGTGGCGCAATTCGGCGGCTCGTTCTCGGCCGAGCACGGCATTGGCGCACTGAAGGTGGAAAAGCTGGAGAAATACCAGTCGCCCACGGCCCTGGCGATGATGCGCGCCATCAAGGCGGCGCTCGATCCGCAGGGCATCATGAACCCGGGGCGCGTGCTGGGCACCCCAGCAGCCGCGTCGGCAGCCCCGGCACCTTGATGGGCGGGCCGCTGCATGGAACCCAACAATCGCTTCTATTTTGATAGCTTGCAGCGCTTATCCAGCAAGCGTAAGCGCCTAAAAACACCCTGAAACAGGCCACAAGCCACGCACCGCATGAGCCTCATCCAAGCCCTGCCCCCGGGGGCGCTCGACATCGTCGGCGACATCCATGGCGAAATCGACGCACTGGAGCAGTTGCTGGCCCATCTGGGCTATGACGCCCAGGGCTGGCACCCTGATGGCCGCACGCTGGTCTTTGTGGGCGACTTCTGCGACCGGGGCCCCGACAGCCCCGCCGTGCTCGCGCGGGTGGCGCAGCTGGTGGCCAGCGGCCGCGCCGTGGCCGTGATCGGCAACCACGAGATCAACCTGCTGCGCAACGACGCCAAGGACGGCGCCGGGTGGTACTTCGATGCGCGCATGGCCTCCGACCACGACAAATACGCACCGTTTGCCCGCCCCACGGCCAGCGAGCGCGCGTCCATCGTCGCCTTTCTGGGCACGCTGCCGGTGGCGCTGGAGCGAGCCGACCTGCGCATCGTGCACGCCGCGTGGCTGCCCGCCCCGATCGCCGCGGCGCGCCAGCTGGCCGCCGGCAGCGTCCGCGCCGAATACGACCACTGGGAAGCCGAGGTGCGCCGGCAGGCGCAGGACGGCAGGCTGGCCCGGCGCATGGCGGCCGAGCGCCAGCAGTGGCCCCACGACCTGGAAGACCCGCTGCACAAGCCGCCATTTCTGCAAGCCCATGCCGACAACGAGCTGCTCAAGGCGATGCTGAACCCGCTCAAGGTGCTGACCTCGGGGGTCGAACGCCAGGGCACCGACCCGTTCCATGCCGGCGGCAAATGGCGCTTTGTCGAGCGCATTGCCTGGTGGGACAGCTACACCGATGCCACCCCCGTGGTGGTGGGCCACTACTGGCGGCGCCCCGTCGTGCCCACGCCCGGCGCCCTGGGCGACTTGACGCCCGAAGAGGCGAGCCTGTTCGGCCACACGCCGCCCTTTGCCTGGCATGGCCAGCGCCACAACGCTTTTTGCGTGGACTATTCGGTCGGCGGGCGCTGGCGGGCACGCAAGGCCGGCACGCCCCACGACCCGCAATACCGGCTGGCCGCCCTGCGCTGGCCCGAGCGCACGCTGCTGTTCGAAGACGGCACAAAGGTGCCCACCACGGGATTTGGCTCCTGATGCCTCCCCGGCAGCCCTGCCGCCCCGCAGCCACGGAACCGGTCCCGACCATCGGTGGCACACTATCGGGCGCGGCGCCACAGCACGCCGCCGCCCCTTGTCAAACGCTTCAAACGCCTGCTTTCCCCCATGACTTCCGCCCCTCCCCTGCGCCCCGTCCGCTCGCAATACGAAGATTTCATGCGCCATGTGTTCACCCACGGGGTCTCCAAGGCGGACCGCACGGGCACGGGCACCCAAAGCGTGTTTGGCCACCAGATGCGGTTTGATCTGCGCGAGGGCTTTCCCCTGGTCACCACGAAAAAGGTGCACCTCAAGTCCATCATCGTGGAGCTGCTGTGGTTCCTCACGGGGTCGAGCAGCAACCTCTGGCTCAAAGAGCGCGGCGTCACGATATGGGACGAATGGGCCCGCGCCGACGGCGACCTCGGCCCGGTGTATGGCGTGCAGTGGCGCAGCTGGCCCGCGCCCACACCTGAAAATCCTCGCGGCCACATCGACCAGATCAGCCAGGTGATCGACACGCTCAAGACCAACCCCGACTCGCGCCGCATCATCGTGAGCAGCTGGAACGTGGCCGAGCTGGACAAGATGGCGCTGATGCCCTGCCACGCGTTCTTCCAGTTCTATGTGGCGCCTGCCACCGAGCCCGGCGGCAAGGGCACCCTGAGCTGCCAGCTTTACCAGCGCAGCGCCGACATCTTTCTGGGCGTGCCCTTCAACATCGCCAGCTACGCGCTGCTGACCCACATGGTGGCGCAGCAGTGCGACCTGGATGTGGGCGACTTCATCTGGACCGGCGGCGACTGCCACATCTACAACAACCACCACGAGCAGGTGCAGACGCAACTGGCGCGCACGCCCTACCGGTATCCGGTCTTGAACATCAAACGCAAGCCCGACAGCATCTTCGACTACCAGTACGAAGACTTTGAAGTGGTGGACTACCAGTGCCACCCGGCCATCAAGGCCCCGGTGGCGATCTGACCCCACACGGACACCACCGAAGAGCCCCCTCCCCCTCTGACCGATCCCCACGGGTACGGCGCCATGGTTGCGCCCCGCCTTTTTCACTGTCCACATCGAGACCTTGCATCCATGTCTTCCGGCGGATTTCACGTACACGGCCCCCACGACCACGCAGTGGAGCATGCCACCCAGGGCCACGGCGACCACGCATCGGACCACGGCGCCGAAGGCGGCAACAGCTCGTCCATGAACAAGATTGCCATGTTCACCGCCATCGTGGCCACGGTGGGTGCGATCTTCTCGTATATGGGCGGCGCCACGCAGGCCAACGCCGGGCTGCTCAAAAATGACGCGGCCATCAAGAAGACCGAGGCGTCCAACCAGTGGAATTATTTCCAGTCCAAAAGCACCAAGCAGTCCCTGGCAGAACTCGCCCGCGACCTGACCCCTGCCGAGACGGAGAAGACCAAGTACCAGGGCAAGATCGACCGTTACGAAAAGGAAAAGAACGAGATCAAGACGGTGGCTGAAAAGCTGGAGGCCGATGCCCACGCCTTCGACCAGCAAAGCGAAGCCCAGATGCACCAGCACCACCGCTGGGCGCAGGCCACCACCGCGCTGCAGGTGGCCATTGCGCTGGCCGCCATTGCGCTGCTGACCAAGAAAAAGTGGCTGGAATACGGCATGTACGGCGTGGCCGCCGTGGGCCTGGACGTGGGCGCGCTGGCGTTCCTGCACATCTGATTCGTTGCCAACATACTCCCTCGCACCCGCCATGCCCCTGCACCTTATCTACGCCCGCGCGGCCAACGGAGTCATCGGCAAGGACAACCGTCTGCCCTGGCACATTCCCGAGGACATGGCGCACTTCAAGCAGCTCACCCAGGGCTGCCCCGTGGTCATGGGCCGCAAGACCTGGGACTCGCTGCCCCCGCGTTTTCGCCCGCTGCCCGGTCGCACCAACATCGTGGTGACGCGCCAAGCGGACTGGCAGGCCGACGGCGCCCTGCGCGCAAGCAGCCTGGCAGAAGCCCTGGCAGCGTGCGATGCTGGCCAGACGGTGTGGGTCATCGGCGGCGCGCAGATCTATGCCCAGGCCCTGCCCCTGGCCAACTGCGTGGAGGTGACGGAGATCGAGAAAGACTTCGACGGTGACGCCCACGCACCCGCGCTGGGGGCCGAATGGGTCGAGTCCGCCCACCACCACCATGTCAGCACGAACGGCTTGCCCTTCAGTTTTGTGACCTATGTGCGTGCGTCCTGAGCACACCCTTTTACTCATGAATTGATAGCTATTAGCGCTTACAAACAAAGCGCTTGAGGCCAAAATTATGCAAATTGCCACCTGGAACGTGAACTCCCTTTCGGTGCGCCTGCCCCAGGTGCTGGCCTGGCTGGCGGCCAACCCGGTCGATGCGCTGTGCCTGCAGGAGCTCAAGCTCACCGACGACAAGTTTCCGCACGAAGCGCTGAAGGAGGCAGGCTACGAAGCCGTGGCCTTTGGCCAGAAGACCTACAACGGCGTGGCCATCCTGAGCCGCCATCCGCTGCGCGACGTGGTGCGCAACATCCCGGCCTTCGGCGATGAGCAGGCCCGCGTCATTGGCGCCACCCTGGACACGCCCACGGGACCCTTGCGCCTGCTCAACGGCTATTTTGTGAACGGGCAGGAGCCGGGCTCAGAAAAATTTGCCTACAAGATGCGCTGGCTGCAGGCACTGCAGGACATGGTGCGCGCCGAGATGGCGGCCCACCCGCGCCTGGTGCTGGTGGGCGACTTCAACGTGGCGCCGGAAGACCGCGACTCTTATGACCCCGTGGGCCTGCGCGAAACCATTCACCACACCACCGAAGAGCGCACGCACTTCCAGGCCCTGCTGGGGCTGGGGCTCACCGATGCCTTTCGCATGTTCGAGCAGCCCGAGAAGAGCTATTCATGGTGGGACTACCGCATGCTGGGGTTTCAGAAAAACCGGGGGTTGCGCATCGACCACATTTTGGTCAGCGATGCGCTGCGCGGCTCCGTCAGCGCCTGCACCATCGACCGCGCGCCGCGCAAGAACCCCCAGCCCAGCGACCACGCACCGGTGGTGGTGACACTGGGCTGAAGCCGCGCTGCTTATTGATCCGGCCCTTTGATGCCTCAAGTACCGTTCAGGCTGAGCCCTTCGGCGGGCTCAGGGTGAACGGGATTCGGCCTCCGCAATAAACCGTGCCGGATCAATAGGTTCAAACTTCATCGGGCCGGGTCAATGGCAGTTGGCGGCGAAGCCAAGCCGCCGCAAAACGCTGCACGTTGCACCGTGGCCTTGCTTGCTGCCTCGGTGCTTCTCTTACCGCTGCGCGGCAACGAACCGGTCGCGCAGCGCCCGAACCTCATCGTGGTTGCGCTGGGCACCGTGCGCCTGGCGTTCGATCAGAGCGCGCACGTCAAAGGGCAGCGTGGTTTTGAGGGCCGCGCGGTAGCGGGCCACGGCAGCGTCTTCTCCGCGCTCGCACTCCTCCAGGACGGCCTTGTCATCCTGTGCACTCAGGGCCGACTTCACCGACACCCAGCCCCGGTGCAGCGCGCCGGCCACCGTGCCGCCGCTGGCAGGCTCGCCGCCGCGTGTGCGCACTTCGCGTTCCAGTTCTGCAGCCGCCACCGCACATTCGCCCGCGTGCCTGCGGAAAATCTCCTGCAGCTCAGCGGAATCCGCATGCTCGGCACAGGCCTTGAACCCGTATTCGCCATCGCGGCAGGATTCCACCAGATCGTTGAGAACCCCGATCACGTCGCTGTCGTCACTGTCGTCACTGGTTGGCACCGGACGAACCCGCGCAGCGCGGTTCCACGCGGCGCGCGTGGCAGGACGCACATCCGTCCACGACAGGCCCGAGGCGGCATGGCGTGCACGCCAGTCATCGGCCAGGCGGGGCTCGATGGCATCAAAATCCCCGTCGTAGCGTGACACCGATGTCCAGCCCAATTCATAGGCAGGCTGGTATTGCTCATAAGTGCGGCCACTGACGTAATAGGGTTCGCGCGCATAGGCGTCGCGCCAGTAGGCGTCTTCCTGTGTGGGGTTCAGCGCTTCAGCGGCGGCCTTGCCTGCAAGCCCGCCTGCGACGGCACCCACGACACCGCCCACAGCCGCCCCGGCGGGGCCCGCCATCGCGCCCACGGCAGCACCGGTGGCGGCGCCGCCCATCGCAGCGCCCAGCCCGGTTCCCACGGGGTGTGCGCCGGGTTCGTTGGTCAGGGGGTCACGGTTGGCCTGGTTGAAATCCGACATTGAAATCTCCGGTTGGTTAACAGTGATTTCATTGTCAGAAGCGCAGCGGGGCACGCAGGTCGGCCCATGGAGGGCCTGCATGTAGGACGAGGCCCGCACGCCAAAGCCCCACCGGGCAGCACCCGCCGGAACAGACGAGCCCGTCAGACAAGACAGCCGTCAATTACTATGTTTTTGATAGCTGCAAACGCTTTATACACAAGCGCAAAGCAGCTATTTATTCCGTTTCCAAATCATTCGTGTCCAGGCGCGAAGCCGCAGGCATGCAGCAGCACGACAAGGCGAAGCAACAACGGCACGGATGCGTTATTGATCCGGTCCGATGAAGTTTGAACCGTTCGCCCTGAACTCGTCGAAGGGCTTCGACAAGCCTGTCCTGAGCCCGCCGAAGGGCTCAGCCTGAACGGTACTTGAGACATCAAAGGGCCGGATCAATAGAAATGGAATTAGCCCTCATCCGGTGCATCGAGCCCCAGTTCCTGTATCTTGCGCGTGATGGTGTTGCGGCCGATGCCCAGCCGCTGCGCGGCCTCCATGCGCCGGCCATGTGTGGCCGCCAGCGCCGTGCGGATCAGGCGCGATTCAAAGCGCCGTGTGAGTGCGTCCCACACCTCGGTTTGCCCGCCCGCCAGCAGCTTCTGCGCCTCGGTTTCCAGCGCATGCTCCCAGCCAGCGTTGCCAGCGGCATTTGCGGAGCCATGCACGGGCGCCGTGCCTTGGTTCACCGGAAGGTCAACGCCCGGCTCCGGCGCAAACACCGGCACCGCGGCAGCCACCGAGCCCGAAGCTGGCGCGGGTGCAGGGGCCGCATTGAACGGCTCAGGGCGCTCGGCCACCACCGACGCGGCCGGCGCCGCCGCCACGGTGCGCGTGGGTGCCTGATACACCGGCGATTCCAGCACCTCGGGCGGCAGGTCTTGCAGCGAGATCACCTGCGCGGGGGCCATCACGGTGAGCCAGTGGCAGATGTTTTCCAGCTGGCGCACGTTGCCCGGAAAGGCGAACTGCTCGAGCCGCGCCAGCGCCGATTCGGCGATGCGCTTGGGCTCCACGCCCAGCTGCCGCGCGCTTTGCTGCAGGAAGTGGCGCGTGAGCATGGGCACGTCTTCGTGCCGCTCGCGCAGTGCCGGCAGGCGCAGGCGGATGACGTTGAGGCGGTGGAACAAGTCCTCGCGAAACCCGCCTTCCTTGACGCGCTTTTCCAGATCCTGGTGGGTGGCGGCAATCACGCGCACATGGGCCTTGACGGCCGCATGGCCGCCCACGCGGTAGAACTGCCCGTCCGACAGCACGCGCAGCAGGCGCGTCTGCAGATCGAACGGCATGTCACCGATTTCATCGAGGAACAGCGTGCCGCCCTCGGCCTGTTCGAAGCGGCCGCGCCGCTGGGTCTGCGCACCGGTGAAGGCGCCGCGCTCATGGCCGAAGAGTTCGGACTCGAGCAGGTCCTTGGGGATGGCCGCCGTGTTGATGGCGACAAACGGCCCCTCCGACACGGGCGAATGCTTGTGCAGCGCACGCGCCACCAGCTCCTTGCCCGAGCCTGATTCCCCCGTGATGAGCACCGTCACCTGGCTCTGGCTCAGGCGGCCGATGGCGCGGAAAACATCCTGCATGGCGGGCGCCTGGCCCAGCATCTCGGGAGTCTCGGCCTGGCGTTCTTCGGTCACCTCCTCGCGCTGGCTTTCTTCGACCGCACGGCGGATCAGCTCCACCGCCTTGGGCAGGTCGAAGGGCTTGGGCAGGTATTCAAAAGCGCCGCGCTGGAAGGCCGAAACGGCGCTATCAAGGTCGGAGTAGGCCGTCATGATGATGACGGGCAACCCCGGCTGCAGTTCGCGTACTTTTTCGAGCAGCTGAAGGCCGGAGCCCCCGGGCATGCGGATGTCGCTCACCAGGACCTGAGGGCCTTGCCGTGCAGGGTCGCCCACGGCAATTTGCGCCAGCGCTTCCAGCACTTCCCGGGGGTTCGTGAAACTGCGCGTGGGCAGGTTCTCGCGGGCCAGCGCTTTTTCCAGGACGAAGCGGATCGAGGGGTCGTCATCTACTATCCAGATCGGCTTCATATATTTTTCTTACCTTCCCTGTGGTTGCGTGTCGGGGACCTCAGGGCAGGGGAATCAGGATTCGGAAGTCGGTGCGACCCGGCACGCTGTCGCATTCGACCAACCCATGGTGGCGCTGCACGAAAGTTTGTGCCAACGTGAGCCCCAGCCCTGATCCGCCGTCCCGACCCGACACCAGCGGGTAAAAAATCCGCTCTTTGATGGCATCGGGCACGCCCGGTCCGTTGTCGATGACATGCAATTCCAGTGCCAGCCGATAGCGCTGGCGACCAAACGTTACCTGCCTGGCCACGCGGGTGCGCAGCGTGATGACGGCATCGCCCTTGGCCATGCGTTCTGCCAGGGCCTGGGCCGCGTTCTGCACGATGTTCAGCAAGGCCTGGATGAGCTGGGCCCGGTCGCCACGGAACTCGGGGATCGAGGCGTCGTAGTCGCGCTGCACCGTCAGGCCCTGCGGATACTCGACCAGCACCAGCGAACGCACGCGCTCGCACACCTCGTGGATGTTGACATCGCCCACCAGGTGCGGGTGGCGGTGCGGCGCAAGCAGCCGGTCCACCAGGCTTTGCAGGCGATCGGCCTCGTGGATGATGACCTGGGTGTATTCGGTCAGCTCGCGGCTTTCAAGCTCCATCTCCAGCAACTGCGCAGCGCCGCGGATGCCGCCGAGCGGGTTCTTGATTTCGTGGGCCAGGTTGCGGATCAGCTCCTTGTTGGCCTGGGCCTGGTCGAGCAGGCGCTCTTCGCGGTCCTGGCGAGCCTGCTGCTCCAAAGGCCACAGCTCCACCAGGATTTCACCTACCTGCTCGGCATCGGCCACGTTGACATGCACGGGCACGGGGTCCTGGTGCAGGCGCTTCAGGCTGGCTTCGTAGCGCAGCGCAGCAAAGTCCTTGCCACGCGCACCGGCCAGAGCCGTCTGCAGCAGCGTGGGGTCGGTAAAAAAGGAAGAAAAGTCCAGGCCTTCCAGCGTGCGCCGCGACAATCCCAGCGTGTTCTCCAGCGCCGCATTGGCAAACTGCACGGCGCCGTCTGAACGCAGCACCGCCACCAGCGTGGACATCAGGTCCAGCGAGTGAAAGCGCTCCATTTCAGCAGCAGGAGAATCGGACATGGAGGGCTCCACCCGGTTTACTTTGTACCGGCGGCGGGGGCCAGGCGTGCCAGCTCGCGCCGAATTCCGGCCAGGTCACTCTCGCTGCGCGCAACACTGGCCTTGAGTTCGGCAGTGCGCTCCATGTAAAGCTGGGGATTGCGCAGGTCCAGCGCATTGCGCACGGGCGCTCCGTCGTTGTATTCCTTCAGCAATTCGGCGTGGCGCGCCTCGGCCTTGCGCAATTCAGACTCCAGAATGGCACGGGCATCGGCATCGCGGGCGCGCTGGTCGCTGTTTTCCACGCGTGGCGCACCGGCAGGCGAAGCCGTGGTACCACTGGGTGCGGCAACGCCCGATGCCTTGGAGCGGGCGCCCTGCACCACCGTCACGTTGCCCCCCTCGACCAGTTTGCAGCCGCGGTCCTTGGCCTGCGCGGCGTTGTTGGTGTATTCATTGCCGCAGCGGTAGATGCGGTCTTGCGCCCAGGCGGCAGGCACCATGGCGGCGATGACTATCAGGGTAGTGAGCGTTTGTTTCATTCAGTTTCCTCGCACATGCTATGCAGGGGTGCTGTTGAGTATCCCCTAATCGCCGCGCATCACCAATTGGGCAGCCGCAGCCGCCGCAGGCTATTGTGGAAGGATGCAACAGATGATGGCTTGGTTCCCGCCCCAGCTTGAACCCATTGCCCGGCTCCATGAAAAAAGGCGGCTTGCGCCGCCTTTGGATGCAATGGCCTGCGGGCAGGCGATTACAGCGAGTAGTACATGTCGTATTCGACCGGGTGAACGGACATGCGAAAGCGCGTGACTTCGCTCATCTTCAAATCGATGTAGGCGTCGATCATGCTTTCGGAGAACACCCCCCCCTTGGTCAGGAAGCCGCGGTCCTTGTCAAGCGCTTCCAGCGCCTGGTCGAGGCTGTGGCAGACGGTGGGAACCAGCTTGTCTTCCTCGGGCGGCAGGTGGTACAGATCCTTCGTGGCGGCTTCGCCCGGATGGATCTTGTTTTCCACGCCATCCAGACCCGCCATCAGCAGGGCAGCAAAGCCCAGGTAGGGGTTCATCAGGGGATCGGGGAAGCGGGCTTCCACGCGGCGGCCCTTGGGGTTGGCCACGTAAGGAATGCGGATCGAGGCAGAGCGGTTCTTGGCCGAATAAGCCAATTTCACCGGCGCCTCAAAGTGGGGCACCAGGCGCTTGTAGCTGTTGGTGCCAGGGTTGGTGATGGCGTTCAGGGCGCGGGCGTGCTTGATGATGCCGCCGATGTAGTACAGGGCAAAGTCAGACAGGCCTGCATAGCCGTCGCCGGCAAACAGGTTCTTGCCATCTTTCCAGACCGACTGGTGAACGTGCATGCCGGAGCCATTGTCTCCGTGGTACGGCTTGGGCATGAAGGTGGCGGTCTTGCCATAGGCATTGGCCACGTTGTGGATCACATACTTTTGCAGCATGGTCCAGTCGGCGCGCTCGACCAGGGTGCTGAAACGCGTGCCGATTTCGTTTTGGCCAGCGCCCGCCACTTCGTGGTGGAACACTTCGACCGGAATGCCCAGGGATTCGAGGATCAGCGACATCTCAGCGCGCATGTCTTGCGTGCTGTCAACGGGTGGCACGGGGAAGTAACCGCCTTTGACAGTCGGACGGTGGCCACGGTTGCCGCCTTCGAGCTTGGAGCCGGTGTTCCAGGGTGCTTCGTACTCTTCGATTTCGTAGAAGGTATGGCTGGGCTCGGTACTCCAACGCACGCCGTCGAAGATGAAGAATTCGGGTTCAGGGCCGAAGAATGCCGTGTCGCCCAGGCCAGAGGCCTTCAGGTAGGCTTCGGCGCGCTTGGCCACCGAACGGGGGTCGCGGTCATAGGCCTTGCCATCGCTGGGCTCGATCACGTCGCAGGTCAGAATCAGCGTCGTTTCTTCGAAAAACGGGTCGATGTTGGCCGAGTTGGGGTCGGGAATCAGCTGCATGTCGGAGGCTTCGATGCCTTTCCATCCGGCAATCGACGAGCCGTCAAAGGCATGGCCCGAAATGAACTTCTCTTCGTCAAAATGCGAGACGGGCACCGTGGTGTGCTGCTGTTTGCCACGGGTATCGGTAAAACGGAAGTCAACGAATTTGACTTCGTTCTCCTTCACCAGCTTCATCACGTCTGCAACGGTCTTGGCCATCAGGTTCTCCTGGGTAAAACACTTGTTAAAAAAGTCTGTCAAACAAAAAGCAGTTTGCGTGCCAGGCGAGTGCCATGCCTGCACTGGGACGGAGCACTCAGGACAAAGCCGCAGAATCCCCGGCACCAAACATCACCAAAACAGTGCATCACTGCATTCAATAGAGCTCACTACAGTTTTCGCACCAATTCAGGGCCGCAATTGGCACCAATGGCGTGCAATCCTGTTTGCAAGTCTGCCCACGCGGGTGGAACGTCTGCAGCAGGCCCTTTCACGCCCAATTCTACGTGGCGCCCGTATTGTGGATGATCGACGCTGGGCAGGCTAAAAACCCGTATCCGGGGGTGCTGCTGCTCGATGCGCTGCATCAGGGGCGTGAGTACCGCCTCCAGTGCGCCAAAGACAACGACCGAATGTTCGGTTTGCGGCGATCGATTGAAAAGCTGCGGGTATTCGTGGTCCAGCACCCATTCGATCATGGGCCACGCCATCACCGGAAATCCCGGCACAAAATGCACGGAGCCACCTCCGGGACCATTGCAGCTGAGGCCAGGGATTTTGTTGTAGGGGTTGGGTATGATGCGCGCGCCCTTGGGGAACATGCCCATGTTGAGCCGATGCACGTTGTCCGGACGGTCTGCCTCATAAGGCACGCCTTGCTCGCGCGCCGTGTCTTGCATGCGCTCGCGGATCAGGGCCTCGGCTTGCGGGTGCAACACCAGATCAACACCCAATGCCCGTGCCGCGCACTGGCGCGTGTGGTCATCCGGGGTGGCACCGATGCCGCCACACGAAAACACGATGTCGGCAGACGAGAACGCGCGGTGCAGCGTGGTCGTGATGCGCTCGGGGCTGTCGCCCACATAGTCGGCATACGACAAGGCCAGCCCGCGTGCCGACAGCAACTCGATGACCTTGGTCATGTGCTTGTCAGCACGCTTGCCCGAAAGAATCTCATCACCCACGATGATCAGACCGATATGCGAACTCATGGCAATTTGTTCTCCGAGATGAAGGCGTCGGGGGTCGCATCAGACCGGACCGCAATGGCAGCAATGGCTTGATCGCTGGCAGGCGCGGCCGCTGCTGCCAACGGCGCACTGCCATCAGACCGCAGACACTCCAGAGCGGCAAGGCAATAGTGCGCAAACCACAAGGAAGAAAACGCAAAAACGAGTGTGTAAATCCAGATCGCCAGCGGCACCAAAATCAAAAAAGCCGCGGCAAAAACCACTCCGGAAGCCCATACAAGACTGGGCGCTGCGCCCAGATAACCGGTCAACACACCGATCCCCAGCAAACGGGTCCGGTGGCGGCGCAATATCTCGCGCCGCTCTTCCTTGCTCGCATGCTCGGCCAATGCATCGAATGCCATGACGCGGTAGGTCAGCCAGCCCCAGATCAGCGGCGGCAGCACCAGCACCAAGGGCGGAACCAGCCACAGCGGAATCGACACCACCAAGGCAATCACCGCCAGCAAGGTGGAGCCCAAAGACCACACAGCGCCGGCCCAGAAAGATCCGCCCTTCTTGCGCTCGAGATGGGGGAAGCGACGCTGGGCCACCAGGGCAACCAGAGCGGGTGTCATCAGCAGGGCGACTGCCAGCAGCGAAACCATCACCAGCACGGGCATGACGACCAGGATCACCATGAGGGGCGCCATCACCGCGGTCATGTTGCCCACGCCCCAGGCATGCAGCCAGCCCCAGAAGGTGGCCAGCAGCGTGGAAGACTCCAGCAACGAGCGCATGCCCTGCACGGCGCCATCCCAGTAGAAATAACCCAGGGCGCCGCCCAAAATCCCGATCAGCAGCAATGGCACCATTGACAGCATGATCACGCGGGGGCGCAGGCAATACACCGCCGCGCGCCAGAAAGAATCAACCAGGAGTCCCATGCGGGCAAGCATACCTTGACTGCCTGGGAAACGGCTCAATGGAGGGCTTGAATGCGGACTCAGGCCTTTCCGACGAGCCTGAGCACCCCGCGCCATTGCTGTGACCAGAAACCCGCACCATAGTCTCGCAAACGGCCCTGCTGATCGGGCTCAACCTGGTCCCTTACACCCGTAGGGTCGTAACGTAGCTCGAAATCGGCCGTACCAAACAACATGTCCCACCACGGCAACAGCACGCCGAAGTTATGCCCGCCCAACACGGCCCTCTGCCCCTTGGGCGGCAGCGCGCCTGGGGCCATGTCGGCGGGTGGTGTGGATGGAATCACCGCTGGCGTGGTTTCATGGCCGAACCCAATGGTGTGGTGCCGCCGATGAAACCGGGGGCTGATCCACAGCCACTCACCCCAGTGGCCAAACCACAGGCGCAGGTTGGCATGCTGAAAACTCTCACTCAGCTGGGTGATCGCCACGATGGCGATGAATTGCCCAGGAGCCACGCCGATGGCCTGCGCAACGATCACCAGAAGCGTGTCCCTCAGCACATCGTCGAGCAGATGGTTGCGGTTGTCGCTCCACATGGTCATCTGGCGCTGCGCATGGTGCAGGGAATGCAGCTGCCACCACCACTCAAAATGGTGCTGGCCACGGTGCAGCCAGTAGTCCACGAAATCAAAAACCACCAGGTAGAGCAACAGGCTGACCCCGGGAATATCCGTAACCCCCGGCCACAGGCCATCGAGTTGCAGCGTGCTGATACCGACCACCCGGAGCGAGCCAAACAGCACATCCATCAACGGGTCAATAGCAAAGAACAGAAGCACGCGAAACAAGCCCAGCCGGTGCAGCAGGGTGTAGAGCATGTCAGTGCGGATGGTCGCCCTGTCGGTGATGGGCTCCACCGGGCGCCAGCGCTGCAAGGGACCAAACACCGCCACGATGACCACCAGTTGCAGCAGGCCCACCAGCAACCACCCGGTGGCCGCGTATCCGTTTTCCAGCAGATTGCCCAGTCCCAAGGCAAAGAGCAAAGGCTGCAGCGTGGACTCGAACAACCACTGCTGCGCCCCATTGAAGGCGTCGGCCCACCATTCCATCATTTCACCCCTTTGTCATTGTTTTGCGCACGATGATGCGGCCCGAACGCCGCGATAGCGCCCCGGTCAACGCACCTGCCCTGCTGCGTAATCCGGGTGCTCGCGCAATGTGCGAAAACAGAACCCTTTCGCCTTCAGCCCCACAATCAACGGCTCCAGCACGGCAGGAGCCCAGGCGTCTTTGCGTGACCAGATGCCCAGATGCGCCATCAGGATGTCGCCACTGCGTATGCCCTGCAGGGCCTTGCGCAGCAGCGCTTCGTTGCTGAATTTTTCACTGGGCAACTCATCCCCCAGAAACCCTGCCGGCGCCCAGCCCACATGGGTGTAACCGCACGCCTTGGCGCTGGCGAGCAATTGGGGCGATGTCTTGCCGCCGGGCGCCCGGAACAGGGGCAAGGGCTTCTGGCCTGTAAGGGCCTGCAATCGATCCGCAGCACGGGCCAGTTCTTCGCAATATTCCGGCGCACCCATGGTGAACTCCTGCCCCTGGCGCGGACCGGCCGAGGGGCGCACGCGAAACGCCGGCGCGGCTGCATCACCAAGGTCCGCACGCCAGTAAACGTGGTTCCAGGTGTGGGAAGCAAAGGCATGGCCTTCCGCACCGCGGGCGTGCCACCACGCGGCCCAGTGCGCTCCCAGGCTGCCATCGCCCTGCTTGGTTGGCTCCTGCGCGGCAAAAAAGGTCGCCCGGACCTGCTGGCGTTGCAGCACATCCGCAATCAGCGGTGCCACCTCCATATGGCCGGTGTCGAAGGTGAGGTAGAGCGGCTTTTTACAGTTATTTTGAGCGCTAGCGCTTATGGGTAAAGCGCAAGCAGCTATCGAAAATGAAGCATTTACCGCCCACCCCATGCGCCGCATGATCGCACCACGCATTGCGTCACCGGGGTGCGTGCTGCAACGTCCATACGCCATGGGGCGACTTCCCCACGGCGACTTGCCGCACCACTTTGCCGGCCTGGATATCCACCACCGAAAGCTTGCGCGCCCAGCGTGAGCTCACGTAAATCCAGCGCCCATCGACCGATACATCCATGCAATCGGGGCCCCCTGCCACGGGATAGCTTGCCACCACTTCTTGCGTTGCCATGTCAATCTTGCTGATGGAATTGGCAACCCGATTGCTGACATACAGATGGCGACCATCCCCCGCAGCCCGGAAGGCATGCGCGCCATTGCCGGTGGTGATTTTCTTGATACTGCGCGGCTCACGTCCGGAAATATCAAACACCTCCACGCCATCGCTGCCCGTGAGCCCGACAAAAAGCCGCCGATCATCGCCACTGCCGTACACGTCCGCTGGCATGGCGCCCGTCTTGGTGCGCGATTTGATGGTCTGCGTGGCAATGTCCATGGCAACGAGTTCATCGCTGTCCTGCATCGACACATAAACCGTGGTGCTGCGGCTGTCTATCCACATGTGGCTGGGTGTGCGCGACGTGGCCACGCGCTTCACCAGCACAGGCTCGTTCCCGTCCCAACGGTAAAAGTCCACATGGTTGAGCCGGTTGGCCGCGGTGATGAGCCACTTCATGTCAGGTGTGAAGCGCAGATGGTAGGGATCGACAATGCCGCGGACAGTCCGCTGTACTTGGGCCGTTCGCGGATCCACGAAGGTCAGCGTGTCGCCCAGCGCATTGGCCACGATCAGGGACTTTTCATCCGGGGTCAGGTACAGATGGTGCGGCTCCTTGCCCGTGGGGATGCGCACAGTTTCCGTCCAGGTGACGGGATCAATCACGCTGATATTGGCCTCGAGCGAATTCAGGACAAAAACAGGGGGGGGCGCTGACGTTGCCGCATTGGCAACGGACAACGCGAACCCAGCCAACATGGCGCAGCAACGTGCAGTAGAAAAAATCTTCACAGGAACCCACTTTCAAAGCAGCGGAGGAGTTTAGCGCCGGACACCCGCGCCTTCTTGCCGAAGACGTAACAACGAGCGAGCAGGCCATGTTTGATCAGGATGATTGCTGCAGTAACGCAGCACGCCAAGAGGGGGTGAAATCGAGTCCACGTTTAACGGCATGCCCTGCGGATACCAGATCAAGACACTGGGTTCAGCCTGAGCAGATCCGCAGCAGACAACCATTTCCACTGCCCAGGTGCAAGGTCTGAAGGAAGATCCAGCGTGCCGATGCGCGAGCGATGCAACGCCTCCACCCGATTGCCCACAGCGGCCAGCATGCGCTTGACCTGGTGGTATTTGCCTTCCGTCAGGGTAAGGTCCAGATGATGGCTATCCACTGGCGTGCAAGCAGACGCGCGCACAGGCTTGGGATCGTCATCGAGCACAACACCTGCCAGCAACTTTGCAATTTGAAGGTCGTCCACCGGATGCTTGGTCGTTACCCGGTACACCTTGGGAACATGTTTCTTCGGCGAACTCATACGATGGATGAAATGCCCATCATCGCTGAGCAACAAAAGACCCGTTGTGTCCTGATCAAGGCGGCCAACCGCTTGCACGCCTTGAATGGCACTCTTGCACGGTCTCTGCCGCAGCGGAGCTGGCAGCAAGGTGTAGATACTGGGGTAAGTTGACGGCTTCTGCGAGCATTCCGTGCCCGCAGGCTTATGCAGCAACACATACGCTTTGGCGTGATAGGGCCACTCCACCCCTTGCACCCGCAAACGCAAATCAGCGGTGTCGAAATCCAGCGATGCTTCTGCACATTGAATGAAGGAAGCGCCCTGGTCGACGCTGGCGGTCTCAACCCAGCCTTGCTGTACAAGTCCTGCGCAGACACGGCGGGTACCAAACCCTTGAGAATACAGAATATCTTGGAGTTGCATCACCCTGTTCCGACCGGTTTCCCCGCCCGAATAAAACGCGAATATGTTTGACGTCTGCAAGCAGAAACGCCCCACTCAGAGATTGAGTGGGGCGTAGCTGGGCTGATAAGAGCCTGACGATGACCTACTTTCACACGGGAACCCGCACTATCATCGGCGCAAAGTCGTTTCACTGTCCTGTTCG
>Ga0255334_1000454_pt1 | contig 32087 bp, 32 predicted proteins | sample EtOH5_35cm_T3_12_FD_202080 | JGI IMG/M metagenome (GOLD analysis project Ga0255334, IMG submission 202080) | Sandy soil microbial communities from University of British Columbia, Vancouver, Canada - EtOH5_35cm_T3_129 | ecosystem: Engineered > Artificial ecosystem > Sand microcosm > Unclassified ... | reverse complement strand
GTGATAACTGACATTGGCTTCCCCTCCAGTAATTGATGCAGTTATGAAACTTCATCATGGCACCTTGATGCCGCCTCGCGACTTTCGCCGCGGACTTGGACGGGGAAGTCCCTTTCATTCGCTAAGCTTCGCGAGTTCTCGTAACCAATTCACTGTTTTTCAATGTGTGAAAGAAAATGGCGAAAGCTGCTTGACAAGCGAACCGGGGACTTCCATTCTACCTACCAATTAGTCGGTATATGAAAATAAAAGCCATGAAACTTAATTCAGATCTTTCGCAGCGTGTTGTCGTCGAGCCTTCAAGCTTACAGTGGGTCGATTCGCCAGCGACTGGGATTCAACGCCAGTTACTGGAGCGTGATGGCGACGAAGTGGCGAGGGCCACCTCGTTCGTGCGATATGCGCCAGGATCGAGGTTCAAGCGCCATGTTCATCACCTGGGCGAAGAAATCCTCGTTCTTGATGGTATGTTCACCGATGAGTCCGGAACCTTCGGGCCTGGGACTTACATCAAGAATCCACCAGGTTCTTCGCATGCACCAAGCTCCGCGACGGGTTGCACGTTGTTCGTCAAGCTGCGCCATCTTGATCTAGCCGACAGCCAACGCACCGTGGTCGACACTCGTAACGGACCCTGGTTTCCAGGCCTCGTGCCGGGTCTGTCGGTGATGCCACTTTCTGAGTTCGACACCCAACATACGGCTTTGGTGCGCTGGGCTCCGGGGACACGATTCAATTCGCATCGTCACTACGGCGGTGAAGAAATCTATGTGTTGGAAGGCGTCTTTGAGGATGAGTTCGGAAGCTACCCTGCCGGCACATGGATGCGCAGTCCGCATTTGAGTGCTCACCGCCCCTTCAGCAATGAAGGCTGCACTATCCTGGTCAAGACAGGCCATCTGCCAGTCGCTGAATCAAATGAGGCACTTGCATGAAGCATTTCTCCGAAATCTCGCCGACCGCCGAGCGCGTGGTCGATGCCGCTGAAGGCTTGGTACAGCGGCATGGCTACAACGGCTTCTCATACGACGACGTGGCCCAGTTGGTAGGCATCAAAAAACCAAGCATCCACCACCACTTCCCCAAGAAGGGAGAACTCGTGGCCGTGGTCGCACAGCGCTACACGCACCGGTTTCGTGAGGAGTTGCTGAGCATCGAAGGGCAGCATGCGAAAGCGCCTGATAGGCTAACTGCGTATGCGGCACTTTTCGAACGCACCTTCGCCAAGGACCGGCGCCTTTGTGTCTGCGGCATGTTGGGTGCCGAGTCGGACTCGCTGCCGGACGCCGTTGTGAGCGAGGTCAAGCGATTCTTTAAAGTCAATCTCGACTGGTTGACTCTTGTCGTTGCCGACGGTCAGCGTGCCGCGCTGATCACCTCAAATTCCGCCGCAGAGGCTCTCGCAGAGGCGTTCTTGTGCGCGTTGGAGGGCTCGATGGTGGTGGGCCGTGGCATGCGATCGCCACGCGGACCGGCCGATGTTGGAAACACTTTTCTTTCTACCGTGTTGACCTAAGGTCGGCACTTTTTGCAACATGATCCTACCATTTAGTTGGTAGTTTAAGAGGTTATTATGAACACTGAATTTAATGGCAAGAAGCTGTTGGTCATCGGCGGCACTAGTGGGATGGGATTGCAAACTGCCCGCATGGTTCTCGAGCAAGGCGGAAGCGTCGTCATCGTCGGTCACCGCGAAGACAAAGCCGAAGAGGCCCGCAAGGAGCTGTCGTCGTTGGGCGCTGTGACAGCCCTGACTGCCGATCTCTCGCGAGTCGAAGATGTGAAGCGACTCCTGCATACCATCGATGAGAACCACAAGGACATCAATCTTCTGGTCAACGCTGCTGGGGTGTTCTTCCCGAAGGCGTTTCTTGAGCACACGGAAAGTGATTACGAGCAATATTTGTCGTTGAATAAAGCGTTCTTCTTCATCACACAAAAGGTCGTGGCCAACCTCGTGGCCAGCGAGCGTCCCGGCGCCATCGTGAACATCGGCTCGATGTGGGGCAAACAGGCGATCGCGGCTACGCCGTCGTCCGCGTATTCGATGGCAAAAGCAGGTTTGCATTCGCTGACCCAGCACCTTGCGATGGAGTTGGCATCCAAACAAATCAGGGTCAATGCCGTTTCTCCGGTGGTTGTCGAAACGCCGATTTACGAGGGCTTCATACCCAAGGTCGAGGTTCATGGCGCCTTACAGGGATTCAACAGCTTCCACCCAATCGGAAGGGCGGCCGCGGAAACTGAGTGCAACACCTGACCTTTCCGGTAAGGTGCTGCCCCCATGTCATATGAAGAACTCAGCATAGAAGAACGCGCCACGATTCAGGTAAGCCGCTTGCATGGCATGGGCCGGCGAGAGATTGCCCGGTTGCTTGGCCGAAGCCCCTCCACGAAGTCGTGAACTGCGGCGCAACACGGGCGCCAACGGCATCTATCACGCACCTACGGCCCAGGGCCACATGCGTCAACGTCGAGAGGTCTGTCGCCCGCAAAAGAAGCTGGTGCTGGGCAGCGAACTGCTTGAGTTGGTGGTGGTGTTGCTGCGAAAAAACTTCTCTCCCGAGCAGATTGCCGGCAAGCTGCGCAGCATGGATATTCCCAGTTTTGAAGACGTTTACGTTTGTCGCGAGACGATCTATAGCGCGGTCTATGCCCTGCCTGTGGGTGAGCTGCGCAAGGAGCTGATCCGGTGCCTGCGCCAGGGCAAGAGTACGCGCCGGCCACGTGCAGGAGGCGTTGATCGGCGCAACCAGATCCCGGAGATGGTGAGCATTCATGTGCGTCCGCCGGAGATTGAAGACCGCCTGATGCCGGGGCATTGGGAGGGTGACCTGATCAAAGGCAAGGCCAACGCCTCTGCCGTGGGCACGCTGAACGAACGCACCAGCGGCTACCTGATGCTGATCAAGCTGAACGATGCCACGGCGACTTCGGCCGTAGAGGGCTTCAGTGCGGCCCTCAACCGGATGCCGCTGGCGGTGCGCAAGAGCATGACCTATGACCAAGGCCGGGAGATGACCCGGCATGCCGAGATCACCCAGAAGACGGGGGTGGCCATCTACTTCTGTGACCCGCACAGCCCCTGGCAGCGCGGCAGCAACGAGAACATCAATGGCTTGATCCGCCAGTACCTGCCCAAGGGCACAGACTTGTCTGTATACAGCCAGGAACAGCTGGATGCCATTGCCTACGAGCTGAACATTCGGCCACGCAAACGCTTTAACTGGAAATGTCCGATTGAAGTGATGACCGAGGTGATGGAAAAAGCAATGGCGATGCAGCATGATGCACCCGCTTCAATTCAATAACCGTGTTGCACTTAGCTCCTGCAACCGCCATGGATTTGTTTTTCTGGGCCATCGGATCATCCGCAAGCGTAGCCGCTACGGCGACATGCGTGTGGTAACGACGATTCCACGAGACAAAGCCAGAAGCTTCGCAGCCTCACTGACGGCACTGCTCTCAGGTAACCACAGTGAAAGTAAGATCGACATGGTTGAATCGATCAACCGAAAGCTGGAAGGCTGGGCCGCGTTTTATCAATTCGTTGATTTCAAAGCCAAAGCATTCAGCTATATCGATCGTATCGTGTTTTGGAAACTGGCCCATTGGCTGGCTCACAAATACCGCTCCCGTATCAAACCCCTGATGCGCCAATGGTGCAAAGCACCTAAGCCCAGCCAAAGTAAGACCTGGGTTTTATTTGGCAAGACTAATAACGGCAAACTCAGCGGTGAAATACTGTATCGGTTAGTTGGGCAAGGCAAGAAGCAGTTCCGGTGGCGCCTGCCCGAAGGTAATCCCTACCTGAGGTCGGAACTCAGGAACACATGGACCTCGCGTTTCACTGAAGTGGCTATGGCGTTCGCCAGCGTTTAAACGGAGAGCCGGATGCATTGAAAGGTGCACGTCCGGTTCGGTGAGGAGAGGCAGGGAAATAGTCCGACTACGCCCTGCCTCTTACTCAACTCCGCACCTACGAAGGGTGGCTGTACTTGGCAGTAGTGCTGGATCTGTTTTCTCGCCAAGTGATCGGTTGGTCAATGAAGCCCAGGATGAGCAGCGACCTGGCTATCGACGCCATGCTGATGGCGGTGTGGCGGCGTAAACCGAAGCAAGAAGTGATGATTCACTCAGATCAAGGTAGTCAGTTCAGCAGCTCAGACTGGCAAAGCTTCCTGAAGGCTAACAATGTGGTCAGCAGCATGAGCCGGCGAGGAAACTGCCACGACAATGCCGTTGCAGAGAGCTTTTTCCAGCTGTTAAAGCGGGAGCGAATCCGACGAAAGATCTACGGAACACGCGAAGAAGCCCGGAGTGATATTTTCGATTACATTCGAGATGTTTTATAACCCTAAACGCCGGCACGGCAGTGCTATGCAGTTATCGCCAGTAGAGTATGAGAAACGCTATTTCCTGAGCTTGGAGAGTGTCTAGGGAAACTCTGAAAAAGACTTCCTGATTTTGGCAAAATAGCCGGACACCACCCGCCGAGTTTTCCGATGAAGCAGATCTCCTTCGCCGATGCTGAGTATGCCGGCAAGCGTAAACAAACCCGACGTGAGCGTTTTCTGATCGAGATGGATCGGGTGGTGCCGTGGAAGGGCTTGATTGCCTTGATCGAACCGCATTACCCGAAGGGTGAAGGCGACCGGCCGTCATACCCGTTGATGGCCATCTTGCGTGTGCACCTGATGCAGAACTGGTTCGGCTACAGCGATCCGGCGATGGAAGAGTCGCTCTAAGACCACAATTTTGCGCCAGTTTGCTGGGCTGGGACTGGAGCGCATCCCGGATGAAACCACCATCCTCAATGATTATCCATGCGCCCAGTTCGACCAAGAATAAGGAAGGTAAGCGCGATCCTGAGATGCACCAAACCAAGAAAGGTAACCAGTACTTTTTTGGCATGAAGGCGCACATTGGTGTGGATGCCGATTCGGGCCTGGTGCACAGCGTGGTGGGTACCGCCGCCAATGTGGCCGACGTGACTCAGGTCGACCCATTACTGCATGGTGAGGAAACCCATGTTGCCGGAGATGCTGGCTACACCGGTGTCCACAAGCGCCCCGAACATGAAAGTCGAAAAGTGATCTGGTCGATTTCCGCCCGGCCCAGTTCGCACAAAAAGCACGGCAAAAAAAGCCTGACTGGCCGAATGAAGCGCAAGATCGAATACGCCAAGTCGCAGGTGCGCGCTAAGGTCGAGCATCCGTTCCGTGTGATCAAGCGCCAGTTTGGATACACCAAGGTGCGGTTTCGCGGCTTGGTGAAAAACACAGCCCAGCAGGTCACGCTGTTTGCGCTGTCGAACCTGTGGATGGTGCGCAAACAGTTAATGATCACGGGAGAGATGCGTCCGTGATGCAGGGAATCAACCCTGCGAAGCGCCTCACAAGGGCGAAACCCTGTATTTGAAGGTGAAAAATGACCTGATTTTCGATTGAGACGCTGTTTTTTAAAAATCATTGAGAAAATCAGCTCGGAAAACGGGACTACTTCAGACCTTCCTTAACGGGCTGCAGTGTCCGGTTTGATAGGGATAAGTCCAGTCTTGCAAGAAGCGGATACAGGAGTGCAAAAAATGGCTATCTCTAGAAAGGCCTAGCTCTTAGGCTCTTATGCAACAGAAACAATAATAATGGAGGCATGACCATGACAATGCACCTGGGGCTCGACTATATAGATAGTCTCGTTGAAGAAGATGAGAACGAGGGCATCTACCGCTGCAAGCGCGAGATGTTCACCGACCCTCGGCTGTTCGATTTAGAGATGAAACACATCTTTGAGGGCAACTGGATTTATCTCGCCCACGAGAGCCAGATTCCAGAGAAGAACGACTATTACACCACGCAGATGGGCCGGCAGCCGATATTCATCACACGCAACAAAGATGGTGAGCTCAATGCCTTCATCAATGCCTGCAGTCACCGCGGCGCCACGCTCTGTCGCTTTAGGAGTGGAAACAAGGCCACCCATACCTGCTCGTTCCACGGCTGGACCTTCAGCAATTCGGGCAAGCTGCTCAAGGTCAAAGACCCCAAGGGCGCCGGCTATCCGGACAGCTTCGACTGTGACGGCTCGCACGACCTGAAGAAAGTTGCGCGCTTTGCTTCCTACCGCGGATTTCTGTTCGGCAGCCTGCGCGAGGACGTCGCCCCATTGGAAGAATTCCTCGGCGAGTCGAGGAAGGTCATCGACATGGTCGTCGACCAATCGCCCGAAGGTCTGGAGGTGCTGCGCGGTTCCAGCACCTATGTTTACGAAGGCAATTGGAAGGTGCAGGTCGAGAACGGGGCCGACGGCTACCACGTTAGCACTGTGCACTGGAATTACGCCGCCACCCAGCAGCAGCGCAAGCTGAGAGAAGCGGGCGATGATATTCGCGCCATGAGCGCCAGTAGCTGGGGCAAGGGTGGCGGTGGTTTCTACTCCTTTGAAAACGGCCATCAGATGATCTGGGCGCGCTGGCCCGACCCGGCAGACCGTCCGCTGTTCGCTGATCGAGATCGCTTAGCCAGTGAGGTTGGTGAAGCCCGTGCCGACTGGATGATCGGTATCTCCCGCAACCTCTGCCTCTACCCGAACCTCTACCTGATGGACCAGTTCGGCTCGCAGTTGCGTATCACCCGTCCGCTGTCGGTGGATAGAACCGAAATCACCATCTACTGCATCGCGCCGAAAGGCGAGGGCGCCGAGGCGCGTGCCCGCCGCGTCCGTCAGTACGAGGATTTCTTCAATGTCAGCGGCATGGCCACCCCGGACGACCTTGAAGAATTCCGCGCTTGCCAGCAGGGCTTCGCCGGCAGGGGAATGAACGATATGTCCCGTGGGGCGACGCACTGGATCGACGGCCCCGACGAAATTGCTAGGGGGATTGATCTGCACCCGCTGATGAGTGGCCCGCGTATCGAGGACGAGGGCCTGTTCGTCATGCAGCACAAGTACTGGCAACAGCAGATGATCAGGGCCGTCAAGGCCGAACAGGATCGGCTGATCCATGCGGAGGGCGCGTAAATGACTATCTCCTACGAAGCCGTGCGCGATTTCCTTTACCGCGAAGCACGCTACCTCGACGACAAGCAGTGGGATAGCTGGCTGGAAATGTACGCGCCGGACGCCACTTTCTGGATGCCGGCCTGGGACGACCGCGACCAATTGACCGAAGACCCGCAGAGCCAGATCTCGCTGATTTGGTACGGCAATCGCGGTGGCCTAGAGGATCGGGTGTTCCGCATCAAGACCGAGCGCTCCAGTGCCACCATTCCGGACACCCGAACCAGCCACAACATCAGCAATGTGGAGCTGCTCGAACAGTCCGGCGGCTTCTGTAAGCTGCGCTACAACTGGCACACCATGAGTTATCGGTACAAGACGGTGGACCACTTCTTTGGCACCAGCTTCTGCACCCTCGACACATGTGGCGAGACCCCGCTGATTAAGGCCAAGAAGGTCGTGCTGAAGAACGACTACATCCGCCAAGTTATCGATGTATACCACGTCTGAGGTGCCGCCATGACACACAAGGTTGCACTGAACTTCGAAGACGGCGTCACTCGTTTCATCGATGCTAATACTGGCGAGACTGTTGCTGATGCTGCCTACCGCCAAGGCATCAATTTACCCCTGGACTGCCGAGACGGTGCATGCGGCGCCTGCAAATGCTTCGCCGAGAGCGGCCGCTACGGCCTCGGCGAGGAGTACATCGAGGATGCACTTAGCGAAGCCGAAGCCGAGCAGGGCTACGTGCTGACCTGCCAGATGCGCGCCGAAAGCGACTGCGTGATTCGCGTTCCGGCCGCATCGGACGTCTGCAAGACCCTGCAGGCCAGCTATCAGGCAGCGATCAGCAACGTGCGTCAGCTGTCCGAGAGCACCATCTCGCTGTCGATCAAAAGCGCATCGCTGAACCAGTTGGCGTTCCTGCCGGGCCAGTACGTCAATCTGCAAGTGCCGGGCAGCGACCAGACCCGCGCCTATTCCTTCAGCTCGCTGCAAAAGGATGGTGAGGTCAGCTTCCTGATCCGCAACGTGCCGGGCGGGCTGATGAGCAGCTTCCTGACCAGCCTCGCCAAGGTCGGCGATAGCGTCAGTCTGGCTGGTCCGCTGGGCGCGTTCTATCTGCGCGAGATCAAGCGGCCGCTGCTGTTGCTGGCGGGCGGTACCGGCCTAGCACCGTTCACCGCGATGCTGGAGAAGATCGCCGAGCAGGGCAGCGAGCACCCGCTCCATCTGATCTACGGCGTCACCCATGACTACGATCTGGTTGAAATGGACAAGCTAGAGGCATTCGCCGCGCGCATTCCCAACTTCAGCTACACCGCCTGCGTCGCCAGCCCAGACAGCGCCTATCCGCAAAAGGGCTATGTGACCCAGTACATCGAGCCCAAACACCTCAACGGCGGTGAGGTAGATGTCTACCTTTGCGGTCCGCCACCGATGGTCGAGGCGGTCAGTCAGTACATTCGCGCACAGGGCATCCAGCCGGCCAATTTCTATTATGAGAAGTTCGCCGCCAGCGCCTAGAGGCTCCTTTGGTCCGCTTACTAGGTGAGCGGGCCTGTTTTATTCGTTCAGTAGGCCCCAGGTTCCCTGCGAACTTTCCCAAAATTGCATCTGGGCTACACAACCGAGGTGGTTCATGAACAAACGTTTCCAGGACAAGACTGCCGTTATCACCGGCGCTGCCCAGGGCATCGGTCGCCGTGTGGCCGAACGGATGGCGGCCGAAGGCGGTCGGCTGCTGCTAGTCGACCGTTCCGAGCTAATACATGAGCTGGCCGACGAACTGGTCGGAGTCGCTGAGGTGCTGACCCTGACCGCCGACCTTGAGCAGTTCGCCGAGTGCCAACGGGTGATGGCGGCGGCGCTCGAGCGCTTCGGTCGGCTGGACATTCTGATCAACAACGTTGGCGGCACCATTTGGGCTAAGCCATTCGAGCATTACCAGGAACACGAGATCGAGGCCGAAGTGCGGCGTTCACTGTTCCCTACCCTATGGTGCTGCCACGCCGCGCTGCCGCTAATGCTCGAGCAGGGCAGTGGCGCCATCGTAAATGTTTCCTCCGTTGCCACGCGCGGGATCCATCGCGTGCCTTACGGCGCGGCGAAGGGTGGCGTCAACGCCCTGACCGCCTGTCTGGCCTTTGAAACCGCCGAGCGCGGCATCCGCGTCAACGCCACCGCACCGGGTGGCACCGAGGCGCCGCCACGGCGGATTCCGCGCAATAGCGCCGAGCCGAGTGAGCAGGAGAAGGTCTGGTACCAGCAGATCGTCGACCAGTCCCTCGACAGCAGCCTTATGAAACGCTACGGAAGCATTGACGAGCAGGTCGAGGCAATTCTGTTCCTTGCTTCTGACGCCGCCTCCTACATCACCGGTATAACTCTTCCGGTGGCAGGGGGAGACCTGGGTTGACCCTTATGTCTGGTTAAGAAGAGAAATCGACATGCGAAGAAGCAACGTACATAAGATCCCTGACGCTCATTTTCGGGGGGGTTATGCCGGCATCACGCAGAGCTGTTGGGGGATACTTCCGTCATGTTTAGTGTATCTGGGATGAATATGAACAGTGCCGGCTACGAGGTGTTCGAAGTGCTAAGCGGCCAGTCATTCCGCTGTGCGGAGGGCCAGTCGGTACTGCGCGCCATGGAAGCCCAGCACAAACGCTGCATTCCGGTGGGCTGTCGCGGCGGCGGTTGCGGGCTGTGCAAGGTCCATGTGCTGCATGGCAATTACCGTCGCGGTCGCATGAGCTGCCATCACGTGCCGCCCGAGTTGGAGAGCCAAGGCTTGGCGCTGGCATGCCAGGTATTTCCGCAGTCCGATCTGAGCATCGAATGCCTTCGCCCTAATAGCGAAGGCGACAAAAACAACAGATGAAACAAGAGGTGCCGTCATGAAAAAAGGCGTTATGCGACCCGGCCACATCCAGCTGCGCGTACTCAATCTAGAGAGTGCCCTGGCCCACTACCGCGACCTGCTCGGCCTGATCGAAGTGGACCGTGATGACTTCGGGCGCGCCTATTTGAAGGCATGGACCGAAGTGGATAAGTTTTCCCTGGTGCTGCGTGAAGCGGATGAGCCGGGCATGGATTTCATGGGTTTCAAGGTTGTGGATGAGGATGCTCTCCGGCAACTGGAGCGGGATCTGACGGCATATGGCTGTGCCGTTGAGCAGCTACCCGCAGGTGAACTGAACAGTTGTGGCCGGCGCGTGCGCTTCCAGGCCCCCTCCGGGCATCACTTCGAGTTGTATGCAGACAAGGAATATACTGGAAAGTGGGGTGTGAATGAGGTCAATCCCGAGGCATGGCCGCGCGATTTGAAAGGTATGGCGGCTGTGCGTTTCGACCACGCCCTCATGTATGGCGACGAATTGCCGGCGACCTATGACCTGTTCACCAAGGTGCTCGGCTTCTATCTGGCCGAACAGGTGCTGGACGAAAATGGCACGCGCGTCGCCCAGTTCCTCAGTCTGTCGACCAAGGCCCACGACGTGGCCTTCATTCACCATCCGGAAAAAGGCCGCCTCCATCATGTGTCCTTCCACCTCGAAACCTGGGAAGACTTGCTTCGCGCCGCCGACCTGATCTCCATGACCGACACATCTATCGACATCGGCCCAACCCGCCACGGCCTCACTCACGGCAAGACCATCTACTTCTTCGACCCGTCCGGTAACCGCAACGAAGTGTTCTGCGGGGGAGATTACAACTACCCGGACCACAAACCGGTGACCTGGACCACTGACCAGCTGGGCAAGGCGATCTTTTACCACGACCGCATTCTCAACGAACGATTCATGACCGTGCTGACCTGATGGTCCGGTTCGACTTATTGCAGAGACTGCGCAGATGAAAGAAATCAAGCATTTCATTAGCGGTGCCTTCGTCGGTTCGGCCAGCGGCAAGCTGTTCGACAATGTCAGCCCGGCCAACGGCCAGGTGATCGGCCGCGTCCACGAGGCCGGCCGCGCCGAGGTCGACGCTGCGGTCAAAGCTGCCCGTGCCGCGCTCAAGGGACCCTGGGGGAAGATGACGGTGGCCGAGCGCGCTGAGATTCTGCATCGCGTGGCCGATGGCATCACGGCGCGCTTCGACGAGTTTCTCGAGGCCGAATGCCTCGACACCGGCAAGCCGAAGTCGCTGGCCAGCCACATCGACATTCCGCGCGGCGCGGCCAATTTCAAGGTATTCGCCGACCTGCTCAAGAATGTTGCCAATGACGCCTTCGAGATGGCCACCCCGGACGGCGCCGGTGCACTCAACTACGGCGTGCGCCGGCCCAAGGGGGTGATCGGGGTGATCAGCCCGTGGAACCTGCCGCTGCTGCTGATGACCTGGAAAGTCGGCCCGGCGCTGGCCTGCGGCAACTGCGTGGTGGTCAAGCCATCCGAGGAAACCCCGCTGACCGCCACCCTGCTCGGCGAGGTGATGCAGGCCGCTGGCGTGCCGGCCGGCGTGTACAACGTGGTGCACGGTTTCGGCGGCGATTCGGCCGGGGCCTTCCTCACCGAGCACCCGGACGTCGACGCCTACACCTTCACCGGCGAGACCGGCACCGGCGAAACCATCATGCGCGCCGCGGCCAAGGGCGTGCGCCAGGTGTCGCTGGAGCTGGGCGGCAAGAACGCCGGCATCGTCTTCGCCGACTGTGACCTGGACAAGGCCATCGAGGGCACCCTGCGCTCGGCCTTCGCCAACTGCGGCCAGGTCTGCCTGGGCACCGAGCGGGTGTATGTCGAGCGGCCGATCTTCGACGCGTTCGTCGCCCGCCTGAAGGCCGGCGCCGAAGCGTTGAAGATCGGCGAACCGAACGATCCAGAGGCCAATTTCGGCCCGCTGATCAGCCACAAGCACCGTGAAAAAGTCCTCAGTTACTACCAGCAGGCAGTCGACGACGGCGCCACCGTTGTCACCGGCGGCGGCGTGCCGGAGATGCCGGCGCACCTCGCCGGCGGCGCCTGGGTGCAGCCGACTATCTGGACCGGCCTGGCCGACGATTCGGCGGTGGTCACCGAGGAAATCTTCGGCCCGTGCTGCCACATCCGCCCGTTCGACACGGAAGCGGAAGCCATTGAACTGGCCAACAGCCTGCCTTACGGCCTGGCCTCGGCGATCTGGACCGAGAACGCTTCGCGCGCCCACCGCGTCGCCGGGCAGATCGAGGCCGGCATCGTCTGGGTCAACAGCTGGTTCCTGCGCGACCTGCGCACCGCCTTCGGTGGTGCCAAGCAGTCGGGTATTGGCCGCGAAGGGGGTGTGCACTCGCTGGAGTTCTACACCGAGCTGAAAAACATCTGTGTGAAACTCTGAGGACCTGGCCATGAACGCACCGCAGCAAAGCCCTGAAATCGGTCGCGAAATCCTCGCCGCCGGCTACCGCACCAACCTGCATGATCAGGGCGAAGGCTTCCCGGTCCTGCTGATCCACGGTTCCGGCCCCGGCGTCACCGCCTGGGCCAACTGGCGCGGGATCATTCCGCAGCTGGCGCAGACGCGCCGGGTGATCGCCCCGGACATGCTCGGCTTCGGCTACAGCGAACGTCCGGCCGATGGCCAATACAGCCAGGCGCGCTGGGTCGAGCATGCCATCGGCGTGCTCGACGCCCTCGGCATCCAGCAGGCCGACATCGTCGGCAACTCGTTCGGCGGCGGGCTGGCGCTGGCACTGGCCATCCGTCACCCCGAGCGTGTGCGCCGGCTGGTGCTGATGGGCAGCGTCGGTGTGTCTTTCCCCATCACCGCAGGACTGGAAACAGCCTGGGGCTACACGCCGTCGCTGGCCAACATGCGCAGGCTGCTCGATCTGTTCGCCCACGACCGCACCCTGGTCAACGACGAGCTGGCCGAGCTGCGCTACCAGGCCAGCATCCGCCCCGGCTTTCAGGAGTCGTTCGCCGCGATGTTCCCGCCGCCACGGCAGAACGGAGTCGACGATCTGGCCAGCAACGAGACCGATATCCGCGCTCTGCCCCACGAAACCCTGGTCATCCACGGCCGCGAGGATCGGATCATCCCGCTGCAGGCTTCGCTGACCCTCGCGCAGTGGATTCCCAACGCCCAGCTACACGTGTTCGGCCAGTGCGGCCACTGGACTCAGATCGAACACGCCGAGCGTTTCGCCCGCCTGGTCGAGAATTTCCTCGCCGAGGCCGACGCACTCCATTCCTGAGAGAGACCGATATGGACAAGACATTGATCAACAAACTCGGCGACGAGCTCTACCAGGCGATGGTCCAGCGCGAGACCGTCACGCCGCTGACCAGCCGCGGCTTCGACATCAGCGTCGAGGACGCCTACCACATCTCCCTGCGCATGCTGGAACGGCGCCTCGCCGCTGGCGAGCGAGTGATCGGCAAGAAGATCGGCGTCACCAGCAAGGCCGTGCAGAACATGCTCGGCGTGCACCAGCCGGACTTCGGCTACCTCACCGACGCGATGGTCTACAACAGCGGCGAGGCGATGCCGATCAGCGAGAAGCTGATCCAGCCACGCGCCGAGGGCGAGATCGCCTTCATCCTCAAGAAGGATTTGATGGGTCCGGGCGTGACCAATGCCGACGTGCTGGCCGCCACCGAATGCGTGATTCCCTGCTTCGAAGTGGTCGATTCGCGCATCCAGGACTGGAAGATCAAGATCCAGGACACCGTGGCAGACAACGCCTCCTGCGGGCTGTTCGTGCTCGGCGACCAGGCCGTCTCACCGCGCCAGGTCGATCTGGTCACCTGCGGCATGGTGGTCGAGAAAAACGGCCAGCTGCTCTCCACCGGCGCTGGAGCGGCTGCGCTCGGCTCGCCGGTCAACTGCGTGGCCTGGCTGGCCAACACCCTCGGCCACTTCGGCATCGGCCTGAAGGCCGGCGAAGTGATCCTGTCCGGCTCGCTGGTTCCGCTGGAACCGGTCAAGGCCGGTGATTTCATGCGCGTCGATATCGGCGGCATCGGCAGCGCCTCCGTGCGCTTCATCTGATCGAGGACAGCCTGATGAGCAAGAAACTGAAAGCGGCGATTATCGGCCCGGGCAACATCGGCACGGACCTGGTGATGAAGATGCTGCGCTCCGAATGGATCGAGCCGGTCTGGATGGTCGGCATCGACCCCAACTCCGATGGCCTCAAGCGCGCCCGCGAGTTCGGCCTGAAGACCACCGCCGAAGGCGTCGACGGCCTGCTGCCGCACGTGCTCGACGACGATATCCGCATCGCCTTCGATGCCACTTCCGCCTATGTACATGCCGAGAACAGCCGCAAGCTCAACGAACTGGGCGTGCTGATGGTCGACCTGACCCCGGCCGCCATCGGCCCGTACTGCGTGCCGCCGGTGAACCTCAAGCAGCACGTCGGCACGCTGGAAATGAACGTCAACATGGTCACCTGCGGTGGCCAGGCCACCATCCCGATGGTCGCCGCGGTATCGCGCGTGCAGCCGGTGGCCTACGGCGAGATCGTCGCCACGGTGTCCTCGCGCTCCATCGGCCCGGGCACCCGCAAGAACATCGACGAGTTCACCCGCACCACCGCCGGTGCCATCGAGCAGGTCGGCGGGGCCAAGGAAGGCAAGGCGATCATCGTCGTCAACCCGGCCGAGCCGCCGCTGATGATGCGCGACACCATCCACTGCCTGACCGAAACCGAGCCGGACCAGGATGCGATCACCGCATCGGTCCACGCGATGATCGCCGAGGTGCAGAAGTACGTGCCCGGCTACCGGCTGAAGAATGGCCCGGTATTCGACGGCAACCGCGTCTCGATCTTCATGGAGGTCGAGGGCCTGGGCGACTACCTGCCCAAGTACGCCGGCAACCTCGACATCATGACCGCCGCCGCGCTGCGCACCGGCGAGATGTTCGCCGAGGAAATCGCCAGCGGCACCATTCAACTGCCACGTCGTGAAGCGGCACTGGCCTAAAGGAGTCGCACCATGAATCTGCAAGGCAAGAACGTCACCCTGCACGACATGAGCCTGCGCGACGGCATGCACGCCAAGCGCCACCAGATCAGCCTCGAGCAGATGATCGCGGTCGCCACCGGCCTCGACGCCGCCGGCATGCCGCTGATCGAGATCACCCACGGCGACGGCCTCGGCGGTCGCTCGATCAACTACGGTTTCCCCGCGCACAGCGACGAGGAATACCTGCGTGCGGTGATCCCGCGCCTCAAGCAGGCCAAGGTATCCGCCCTGCTGCTGCCGGGCATCGGCACGGTCGACCACCTGAAGATGGCGCTCGACTGTGGCGTCTCCACCATTCGTGTGGCCACGCATTGCACCGAGGCCGACGTCTCCGAGCAGCACATCGGCATGTCACGCAAGCTGGGCGCCGATACCGTAGGCTTCCTGATGATGGCGCACATGATCAGCGCGGAAAAAGTGCTGGAGCAGGCGCGGCTGATGGAAAGCTACGGCGCCAACTGCATCTATTGCACCGACTCCGCCGGCTACATGCTGCCCGATGAAGTCAGCGAGAAGATCGGCCTGCTGCGCGCCGAGCTGAACCCGGCCACCGAGATCGGCTTCCACGGCCACCACAACATGGGCATGGCCATCGCCAATTCGCTGGCCGCCATCGAAGCCGGTGCCTCACGCATCGACGGCTCGGTCGCCGGTCTCGGCGCCGGTGCCGGCAACACCCCGCTGGAAGTCTTCGTCGCGGTGTGCAAGCGCATGGGCGTGGAAACCGGCATCGACCTCTACAAGATCATGGACGTCGCCGAGGACCTGGTGGTGCCGATGATGGATCAGCCGATCCGCGTCGACCGCGATGCGCTGACCCTGGGCTATGCCGGGGTGTACAGCTCGTTCCTGCTGTTTGCCCAGCGCGCCGAGAAGAAGTACGGCATACCGGCCCGCGACATTCTGGTCGAGCTGGGGCGCCGCGGCACCGTCGGTGGCCAGGAAGACATGATCGAGGACCTCGCCCTGGATATGTCCCGGGCCCGCCAGAACCAGAAGGTGAGCGCATGAACCGTACCCTCAGCCCCGAGCAGGTGCTGGCCCTGGCCGAGCACATCGAGAACGCCGAACTGCAGGCCCATGACATCCACAAGGTCACCAACGACTATCCCGAGATGACCTTCGCCGATGCCTACGACATCCAGTGGGAAATCCGCCGGCGCAAGGAGGAGCGCGGCAACAAGATCGTCGGCCTGAAGATGGGCCTGACCTCATGGGCGAAGATGGCACAGATGGGCGTGGAGACGCCGATCTACGGCTTTCTCGCCGACTACTTCAGCGTGCCCGACGGCGGCACGGTGGAGTGTTCCAAGCTGATCCACCCCAAGATCGAGGCGGAAATCGCGGTGGTCACCAAGGCACCGCTGGTGGGGCCTGGTTGCCATATCGGCGACGTGATCGCCGCGGTCGACTACGTGATCCCCACCGTCGAGGTGATCGACTCACGCTACGAGAACTTCAAGTTCGACCTGATCAGCGTGGTGGCCGACAACGCCTCCTCGACCCGCTATATCACCGGCGGTCGCATGGCCAGCCTGGAGGATGTCGACCTGCGCACTCTTGGCGTGGTGATGGAGAAGAACGGCGAGGTGGTGGAACTCGGTGCCGGTGCCGCGGTGCTCGGCCATCCGCTGTCCAGCGTGGCGATGCTCGCCAACCTGCTGGCCGAGCGCGGCGAGCACATACCGGCCGGCACCTTCATCATGACCGGCGGCATCACCACCGCCGTCGCAGTAGCGCCGGGCGACAACATCACCGTGCGCTACCAGGGGCTTGGCAGCGTCTCCGCGCGCTTCGTCTGAGCCATCCGGCCGCCCTGCCCGGGCGGCCTCTTCTTCAGGAGGCACACCATGCCTATTGCCCAGATCCACATCCTTGAAGGCCGCAGCGACGAGCAGAAGGAAACCCTCATTCGGGAAGTCAGCGAGGCCATCTCGCGCTCCCTGGATGCGCCGCTGACCAGCGTACGAGTGATCATAACCGAGATGCCCAAAGGCCACTTCGGCATCGGCGGCGAACTGGCCAGCAAGGTCAGACGCTGAAAGTGGAGATGCGCAAAGGCATTTCGGGTCGAAAAACCCGACCTGGATTGGCAGGCGGCCACAAAGAGCGCGGGCAAACGCCGGCACAGTAGCGCTATGCAGCTATCGCCAGTGGAGTTTGAGAAACGCTATTTCAGAGCTTGGAGAGTGTCTAAGAAAGCCGGGGCGATTCAACCCATCCCTTCTTCGGCTACGTTCGTAATCAAGCCACTTCCTTTTTGCATTGACGCAGGGTGTCGGAAGGCAACTCGCCGAACGCGTTCCTATAGTTTTCAGCGAAACGTCCCAAATGTAAGAAGCCGTAGTCTAGGGCTATCTCAGTTATACTACGCACATTTGCACTGGGATCGCTCAAGCAGGCGCGGATGCTTTCGAGCTTGCGGTTGCGTATGTAGTTCTTCGGCGTGGTGCCGGCATGCTTCTCGAACAAATTGTAGAGCGAGCGTGGACTCATCATCGCCAGCTCCGCTAACCGCTCAAGGCTGATATTCCGTTTGAGATTCTCCTCAATGAATTGAACGACTCGCTCGAAAGACGGGTTACCTTTGCTGAAAATTTCACGGCTGACATTGCTGCCCAGCATTTCGAGCAGCTTGGAAGCGATGATCCCCGCATAGTGCTCTTGGACCCGAGGCATCGACTTTGTATGTTCCGCTTCGTCACAAACTAACCCGAGTAGATTGATAAAGCCATCGAGTTGCTGGAGATTGTGTCGCGCGGCGAAACGGATACCCTCCCTCGGCTTGTGCCAATTGTTGTCACTGCATGCCCGATCAAGGACCACTGAGGGCAATTTAACGATAAATTTCTCGCAATCTTCTGAATAGGTCAGGTCGGCTTGGTCATCCGGATTGAGCAGCAATAGTTCGCCCGGCGAAAAATAGTGCTCCTGGCCATAGCCACGCCACAGGCAATGGCCTTTGAGTATTATTTGCAGATGATAACAGGTCTCTAATCCAGGCGAGATTACCCTCACGCTACCGCCGTAGCTGATTCGACACAGGTCGAGGCATCCGAAGATTCTGTGGTGCAGCCTGCCTGCCGGGCGCCCGCCCTTGGGCAGGCGAATAGAGTGCGTACCGACATACTGGTTAACATAATCGGAGACTGCATAGGGCTCGGCGTGGACGAAGATCTGACTTTTCTCGTTCAATAAGCAAAAATCCATAGCTCACGGTTCTCTTATTTTAATGTGGGCTGCTTGGTGTGATGTAGAAAGGCGCCAGGTCGATGAAAATGCATCTCGACGTGATGCGTATACGGGTTACCCCCATTGCCACGTTGCGGCATCCTTTTTGCAATTAGTGACCACTTTTCCAAGCAAAAATAACGCCAAGCAGAACGAAGACGTTCTTTTTAAGAAGCGAGAACACCAGAAGTTCGTGCTGTCGGGGCATGCGGCGACGAATTGGCGGATAAAGGGGATCTGCGTTGAGGTGGATTTCAGTTAATCAATTGGTTAATTTTTCAGGACCACCTAAGCAAATGCTAAAGTGGCAGATGGAATGCTGAGCCGGCAAGCACAGGCCTTGACGTTGCAAGGTAGTCATGACCGCAGTGAGCCACTGATGTGCTGCGGGGTGGATCATCCCGATAAAAACAAGAGGAAAACAATGTCCCTTATATACAATCCCAAGATGCAGCATGAGGATATGCAAGACCTTATCAGCCAGATCCGTTTCGTTGCCGCCGAAGGCAAGATCTGGCTGGGAGAGCAGCGCATGCTGCTAATGCAGCTATCTACGCTGGCCAGCTTCCGCCGCGAAATTATCAGCTTGATCGGCATCGAGCGGGCCAAGGGTTTCTTCCTGCGGTTGGGCTATCAGTCCGGCCTGATGGATGCCGAGCTGGCGCGCAAGCTGCGGCCGGCCATGCGCGAGGAGGAGGTGTTCCTGGCTGGGCCTCAATTGTATGCGCTCAAGGGGATGGTCAAAGTACGCTTGCTGACAATGGATATCGCCATCCGGGACGGACGTTTCAACGTGGAGGCCGAGTGGATTGATTCCTTTGAAGTGGATATCTGCCGTACTGAGCTGGGCCTGATGAATGAGCCCGTCTGCTGGACGGTGCTAGGCTATGCTAGCGGCTATAGTTCGGCATTCATGGGCCGCAGAATCATTTTCCAGGAAACTAGCTGTCGCGGGTGCGGTGACGATAAATGCCTTATCGTCGGCAAGACCGCAGAAGAGTGGGGCGATGTCAGCAGTTTCGAAGCCTACTTCAAAAGCGACCCGATCGTAGATGAGCGCTACGAGCTGCAGACCCAGGTCGCCAACCTGCGCAACCGCCTGAAGCAGTACGATGGGCAGTATTACGGCATTGGCCATTCGCCAGCCTACAAGCGCATCTGCGAGACCATCGACAAGGCTGCACGTGGCAGGGTTTCGGTCCTGCTACTGGGTGAGACTGGGGTGGGCAAGGAGGTAATCGCGCGCAGCGTGCATTTGCGCAGTGAGCGGGCAGAGCAACCGTTCGTCGCGGTGAACTGTGCGGCAATTCCGCCGGATCTGATCGAGTCGGAACTGTTTGGTGTCGATAAGGGCGCCTATACGGGCGCGGTCAATGCACGCGCTGGACGTTTTGAACGGGCCAACGGCGGCACCATCTTTCTTGATGAGGTGATCGAATTGACGCCGAGGGCTCAGGCCACCCTGCTACGGGTATTGCAGGAAGGAGAGCTAGAGCGGGTCGGCGGCGACCGCACGCGAAAGGTCGACGTGAGGTTAATCACCGCAACAAACGAGAACCTGGAAGAGGCGGTCAAGATGGGGCGCTTTCGCGCAGACCTGTTCTTTCGGCTGAATGTTTTTCCCGTGCAGATCCCGCCGTTGCGCGAGCGCGTGGAAGACATCCCGCTGCTGGTCGAGCATTTTCTCAGAAGGCACCATAAGGAATACGGCAAGAAGACTCTTGGCCTGTCTGATCGAGCGATGGAGGCCTGCCTCCACTACCAATGGCCAGGCAATATCCGCGAGCTGGAGAACGCCCTTGAGCGCGGGGTGATTCTCACCGAGAGCAACGAAAGCATCAATGTCGAGTCGCTGTTCCCCGGGTTGGCGATGGCTACCGAAGGCGACAGGCTATCAAGCGAGGGCCGGTTGGAGGAGGAGTCCGGTGACAGTTGGTTTAGGCAAATTATCGACCAGGGCGTCAGTCTCGAGGATCTCGAGGCGGGTTTAATGCGCACGGCCATGGACCGTTGTGGGCAGAATATCTCACAGGCGGCGCGGTTGCTGGGATTGACCCGCCCGGCAATGGCCTATCGACTTAAGAAGCTTGACCCCAGCCTATCTGTGAAAGCAACGGGCCGATAGCTGCCTTGCGCCAGGTTTGGGCCTTTCTAAGGTCCTTCGCGGATTCTGGGGAAAGAGCGAGTTGACAGGCAGGGGAGTGGGTAAATTGGCAGTCGCTCAACATCCCAACCCCCACACCTTGCTGTCGCCGTGCATCCTATTGATCTTGCCGCTTTCTGGCCAGGCTACGACGTTGTCGCCTCTCGCCCCGTAGCTGAAAATACCCTGCTGATCGGGCTCGAACCCCAGGCCACGCGAGTGCCCCGGTGTGGGCGCTGTCTAGAGCCCTGTCCGTTGATTCACGAACGGCGTCTACGCCACGTGCGTGACAGCGACCTGCTGGATCAGCGGGTGCTGCTCCAATTCAATTATTCAATTGCCCGTGCGTCGCGTCGACTGCCTGCGTTGTTGTGGGCGGGTGACCGAACGGATCCATTGGCTGGAGCCGGCTTCCCGCCTGACTCGACGTTTGCAAACCTGGCTCGAGGGCTTGTTGCGGATACTGCCCATGAGCCACGTCAGCAAATTCACCGGCGTGCATTGGCACACCCTCAAGGCCCTCGACAAACGCCGCCTGGAAGCGGAGGCAGGCGCCATCGAGCCGGGCGACGTCCGGCGCCTGGGGATGGACGAGTTCGCCCTGGACAAGCGCCATCGCTACGCCACGGTGATCATGGATGCGGAGCGAACACGCGTGCTGTGGGTCGGCCACGGCACCAGTCGCCAGGCGATTCGCCCATTCTTCGAGTGGCCCGGTGAGCATTGCCAGTACATCGAGGCGGTCGCCATGGACATGAACACCGCTTTCGACCTGGAAGTGAAGCGGCACTGCCCTCAAGCCGAAGTGGTGTACGACCTGTTCCATGTGGTGGCGCGCTACGGTCGTGAGGTGATCGACCGTATCCGCGTCGACCAGGCCAACCTCCTGCGCGATAACAAACCAGCGCGCAAGGTGGTCAAGCGCAGCCGCTGGCTGCTGCTGCGCAACGCTGCGAACCTCAAGGACGGCCAAGCCGTGCAGTTGCAGGAATTGCTCGTCGCCAACCAGCCGTTGGCGACGGTCTATCTGCTCAAGGACGCACTGAAGGAAGTCTGGTACGCCCCGAGCGTATGGGAAGGCTGGCAACGCTGGCGGGCCTGGCTACGGCATGCCCGTGACAGTGGCTTGGCACCGCTACAGCGCTTCGCCAAAAACCTCAGGCGCTATATACGCGGCATCCTCGCCAGCGCTCGTTTTCCCATGCATACCAGCCTGCTGGAGGGCCTGAACAACCGTATCAAGGTGATCAAGCGCATGGCCTATGGTTTCCGGGACTCGGACTACTTCTTACTGAAAATCAAGGCCGCCTTCCCCGGGAAAGCGCGATGAACCTTTTTTATCGCTGTCTTGATCAAATCGACAGGTGATTATGCGCGATTGATGATTTGCTCAAATACAGCCAGCGTGCTGGAGATTTCTCTCATACCCCCCCCTTTTTTTTTTACGAAGCAAATCAATGATCTAGATGCGATAAGCGGATCGGTATAAGCAATGGCATGGCGGTTGCTAGCTATACGAGACTTAAAATAAAAATAGTGGTGACCCTTCAATGTTGTATTTTCTCAACTCTGCTCAGATTGGTTGCTTTCGCCATGTATATCCTCAAAGCGGGCCAGCCGTAGCCGTTACGCTTGGAGTCTGTGACGCTGGCCTAGAGCTTTCTGAGGGCGAGCCCAAGCAGGCTAGCCCGACCACCAATTTTTGTGAGCCCAAGGTCATTGGCGTGCGTGCGACTTTGCGCACCATTTGCGTCGCAGTTATCGGCTTCATCTCTCGTAATAGGGTTATAGATGCCAGTCCCACGGTGCGGCTGCATCAATCTTCAATCTCATCGCTAACCTCAACCGACTATATGCCCAGGTCTGCAACGATATATCCAGCCTGTCGCGCATTCGCTCGAGCCTTAGTCATCTACCGCAGTCACAGCTGCAGCGACATTACTAACTAGTCGTGTCGATCTCGGAAGCTGTGCGTTTGTTGCCGAGAACTTGGCTGCATGTGATGCATTAAGTGATTTGATATCGCCGTCCTCGCTACCTATAACATTTGACGTCTACATAGGTGATTCAATGCTCGCGATAAGGAAAACTAAAGCAGGGCCAGGAGGGCTATCTGTCGATGATGTGGCCGCCCCTAAAGAGGCCCACAGTACTGACGTGCTGGTGAAAGTTGAAGCGGCCGGTATCTGTGGTACTGACTTGTTGATCTATAAATGGGGCGAGTTCGCCAAAAGAATGAAACTCCCCACTATCTTGGGTCATGAAGTTAGCGGGGTGATTGAACAGGTCGGATCTGACGTTAAAGGTCTAAGGCCTGGGATGCGCGTCAGTCTGGAGAGTCATCTCCCTTGTGGAACGTGCTACACGTGTCGACGCGGTTGGGCGCATGTTTGTCCTAATACGCGGTATCCGGGGGTCGACTTTGATGGAGGCTTCGCGTCTTTCGTCGTGGTTCCGGAGAGCGTGTGTTGGCCGGTGCCGTGCGGAATTCCTCCGCTCCAGGCGGCAATGATGGAGCCGTTCGGGCTTGCGGTGCATGCAAGTCTGGAAGGTTCTGGGGTTTCGGGATTGAATGTTCTTGTTTCTGGTTGCGGTCCGATCGGACTTATGAACATTGCAGCCGCCAAAGCACTGGGAGCAAGCAAGGTCATTGCAACTGACATTCATCCTCTGCGCCTCACTGCAGCAGCCAAAATGGGGGCGGATGAATGCATTAATGCAACTGAAGAGAGCGTTTATAAGACTGTGCGTTCGCTGCTCGGTGAGAGGGGAGTAGATGTTGCAATTGACTATTCCGGGCAAGCAGCGGCGTTAAAGGAGCTTATTCAATCCATCACCCATGGTGGTGAGTTGCGACTGATGGGCGTCCCGTCACATGATATTTTGCTCAACCTAGAGGAGTGGCTTTTTAAAGGCCTTATTGTACGTGGCCTGCATGGCAGGCGTCTGTTTGAAACATGGGAGCGTTCAACTAGCTTACTGGTTACAGGGCGTGTTGATTTGTCTTCGCTCGTATCGCATCGATTGCCACTATCGGCGGCAGAGGATGCGTTCGAAATGGCCTTAAATGGTCAGTCCTTGAAAATCCTGTTTGAGCCCAATGGCACATGTATCTAATTTATAATTTTGAAGTTAAGGAGGCATAATTATGCGGGAAACAAAAGAGCAGCCTATCTGGTACGGGAAGGTGTTTAGTTCTAATTGGGTGGAGGCGCGGGGAGGTGTTGCCAATGTTGTCGACCCGTCCAATGGAGATATTCTTGGCATTACGGGCGTTGCTAACGGCGAAGATGTCGATGCTGCTGTGAACGCAGCTAAGAGAGCGCAAAAGGAATGGGCCGCAATACCATTTAGTGAAAGAGCCGCCATTGTCCGCAAGGCTGCCGAAAAACTAAAGGAGCGCGAACATGAGTTCGCCGATTGGAACGTGCGGGAATGCGGCGCAATTCGTCCGAAGGGCTTATGGGAGGCCGGAATTGCGTATGAGCAAATGCATCAAGCTGCGGGTTTAGCTTATTTGTCTAACGGTACGTTGTTTCCATCGGCAGTTCCAGGGCGCATGAATCTTTGTCAGCGCGTTCCAGTTGGCGTGGTCGGTGTAATTGCACCTTGGAATTTCCCGTTGTTTTTAGCAATGCGTTCGGTAGCACCAGCCTTAGCGTTGGGTAATGCGGTGATCTTAAAGCCCGACCTTCAGACTGCTGTCACCGGGGGGGCGCTCATTGCCGAGATCTTTTCCGACGCTGGCATGCCGGACGGTGTTCTTCACGTTCTTCCTGGTGGAGCGGACGTAGGAGAGTCAATGGTTGCGAACTCCGGAATTAACATGATTTCTTTTACCGGGTCCACACAGGTGGGCCGGTTGATCGGAGAGAAATGCGGGAGAATGCTGAAAAAGGTTGCGCTTGAACTGGGTGGTAACAATGTCCACATCGTGTTGCCTGACGCCGATTTAGATGGGGCTGTCAGCTGCGCTGCTTGGGGTACGTTCTTGCATCAGGGCCAAGTGTGCATGGCCGCCGGACGTCATTTAGTACATAGGGACGTTGCCCAGCAATATGCAGAGAAACTGGCGCTACGTGCGAAGAACTTAGTGGTGGGGGATCCAAACTCGGATCGAGTGCATCTCGGCCCACTTATCAATGATAAACAGGTAGTTCGCGTCCACGCGCTCGTCGAATCTGCACAAAGCGCCGGTGCTAAGGTTTTGGCGGGAGGTACATATCAAGATCGCTACTACCAAGCTACCGTAATCATGGACGTGAAGCCGGAGATGGAGGTTTTCAAATCTGAAATTTTCGGCCCGGTGGCTCCGATCACTGTATTTGACAGTATTGAAGAGGCGATTGAATTAGCAAACTGTTCGGAGTATGGCTTGGCCGCATCTATCCATACTAGGGCGTTGGCGACTGGTCTAGACATCGCAAAGCGTCTAAATACCGGTATGGTCCATATTAATGACCAGCCAATTAACTGTGAGCCGCATGTTCCCTTCGGAGGAATGGGTGCCTCGGGTAGCGGAGGCCGGTTTGGCGGACCTGCAAGTATTGAAGAATTTACTCAATCTCAATGGATTAGTATGGTTGAGAAGCCAGCTAATTACCCATTCTGAGTCGACAATAATAAAGTAGGAGGATATATGGACACGCTTCGTTATTACCTGATTCCTGTTGTTACTGCTTGCGGGCTGATCGGATTTTACTATGGTGGCTATTGGGTTTGGCTTGGGGCGGCAACATTCCCTGTACTGATGGTGCTTGATGTCATTTTACCGAAGGATTTTTCGGCCAGAAAGGTAAGTCCCTTTTTCGCAGACCTTACCCAGTATTTGCAGTTACCATTAATGATCGGTCTATATGGGCTCCTTGTCTTTGGAGTTGAAAACGGGCGTATCGAACTTAGTGAGCCGTTACAAGTGGCAGGGTGCATTCTTTCTTTGGCTTGGCTTAGTGGTGTGCCAACTCTTCCGGTTTCGCATGAGTTGATGCATCGTCGCCACTGGTTGCCTCGGAAAATGGCGCAGCTATTGGCTATGTTTTATGGTGATCCGAACCGAGACATTGCCCATGTCAACACGCATCACCTTTACTTTGATACGCCTCTCGATAGCGATACTCCGTACCGTGGTCAGACAATTTACAGTTTCGTGATCAGTGCGACAGTTGGTTCCGTCAAAGATGCGATAAAGATTGAGGCTGAAACTTTACGTAGAAAAGGACAGTCACCGTGGAATTTGTCCAACAAAACATATCAATATGTCGCACTCCTGCTCGCTCTGCCTGGCCTGGTTGCTTATCTGGGCGGGCCAGCATTAGGGTTGGTTACGATTGCTTCGATGATTATTGCGAAAGGGATAGTCGAGGGTTTTAATTACTTTCAACACTATGGTTTAGTACGCGATCTAGATAAGCCTATCCTCCTGCACCACGCGTGGAATCATATGGGAACAATTGTGCGCCCGCTGGGTTGCGAAATTACTAACCATATCAATCATCATATTGACGGCTATACACGGTTCTATGAGTTGCGTCCGGAAAAAGAAGCCCCGCAGATGCCTTCGCTCTTTGTGTGTTTCCTTCTAGGGCTTATTCCGCCTCTTTGGTTCGCTCTCATTGCAAAACCAAAGTTGAAAGATTGGGACCAGCGGTACGCAACTCCAGGTGAGCGCGAACTGGCTATGGCTGCTAATAAAAAAGCGGGATGGCCACTGTGGTGTGAAAGTGAACTGGGGCGGGGCGGGCTAGCTAGCATTTGATAATACAGGCAGTCTAAATCGTTTCGACTGAGACCGTAGATAAGCGAAGAGCGAACGAAATCTACGGTCTCTTTTTGAAAAAAAACGTTCCAAATCGGACAAATTTTCCGTTTTTTATAATTAACGGGCGTCTAACTGAGCGATGGGTTTATGAATGAGTTTTTTTAAGAAAATCTCTGGTTTATTTGTGCCGCCTCGGGAATCTACCGTTTCAGTTAGAGGGCAGGGGTTTCAGTTTAAGGTGCCACGCGGGCAAACCATTCTGGAAAGCGCTCTGCATCAAGGAATTGCCTTTCCGCATGATTGCAAAGTCGGATCTTGTGGGACATGTAAATATAAACTGATATCTGGCAGGGTGAATGAGTTGACTTCTTCTGCTATGGGTCTGAGTGGCGATCTGTATCAGTCCGGCTATCGCTTGGGTTGTCAATGCATACCGAAAGAAGATCTCGAGATAGAGCTAGATACAGTGCTTGGGCAGGCGTTGGTTCCAATAGAAACGAGTGCATTGATTAGAAAGCAGAAAAGGCTGGCGCACGATATAGTCGAGCTGGAATTAGTATCCGATAAGCAGATAGCCTTCTACCCCGGCCAGTATGCAGACGTGGAATGTGCAGAGTGCTCTGCTGTAAGGAGCTATTCTTTTGCCACTCCGCCCCAACCTGATGGCTCCCTGAGCTTCCATGTTCGCCTTGTCCCAGGTGGAATTTTCAGTGGTTGGCTATTTGGTGGCGATCGTACGGGGGCAACACTAACCCTGCGAGCGCCTTATGGGCAGTTCGGACTCCATGAGAGCAATGCGACAATGGTCTGCGTAGCCGGCGGAACGGGGCTTGCTCCAATTAAATGTGTTTTGCAGAGCATGACCCAGGCCCAGCGAAAGCGTGATGTGTTGTTGTTCTTTGGAGCTCGTCAACAACGTGACCTATATTGCCTCGACGAAATAGAAGCGCTGCAGTTCGATTGGGGTGGGCGCTTCGAGTTAATTCCAGTTTTGTCCGAAGAGTCTTCTACGTCGTCATGGAAAGGGAAGCGGGGCATGGTGACCGAGTATTTTAAGGAATACCTCACGGGGCAGGCTTATGAAGGATACCTTTGCGGGCCGCCGCCTATGGTGGACGCTGCCGAGACCGAGCTCGTTCGACTTGGTGTTGCGCGGGAATTAGTGTTTGCGGACCGTTTTTATAATAGACCTCTTAGCTAGCAGTAGCAGTAGCAGAAGTTTACAACTTTAACTGTGGTTCGATGCATAGTCGAGTTTACGGGTATCCAAGCTAATCAGTGAATTTATGATTGGAATCGTCTTGCGAGATAAATAGGTTGTGGTCCAAAAGGTTGGTAAATATCGGTTTATAACTTTAGTCTGGAATAAAGAAGGAGATGGAAATGGAAATCAAAGCGGCAATAGTTCGCCAAAAAAATGGCCCTTTCTTACTTGAGCATGTAGCTCTTAATGAGCCAGCTGAAGATCAGGTTCTCGTTAGATTGGTTGCAACCGGGCTGTGTCATACGGATCTGGTTTGTCGCGATCAGCACTATCCGGTTCCACTACCGATGGTATTTGGGCATGAAGGGGCTGGTGTGGTTGAGCGGGTTGGGTCCGCGGTCAAAAAGGTTCAGCCGGGCGATCATGTTGTTTTGACATTTTATACCTGCGGGAGCTGTGATGCTTGTCTTTCCGGAGACCCTACCAGTTGTGCAAACTCATTTGGCCCTAACTTTATGGGGCGCTCGGTAACCGGGGAGTGCACCATCCACGATCACCAAGGGGCAGAGGTGGGAGCAAGCTTTTTTGGGCAGTCCTCCTTTGCGACATATGCGCTATCTTATGAACGCAACACTGTGAAGGTCACGAAAGACGTACCGCTTGAGCTGCTTGGGCCTCTTGGTTGTGGCATTCAAACTGGCGCAGGGTCTGTTCTGAATGCGCTTAATCCGCCAGCGGGTTCTTCTATCGCGATCTTTGGTGCCGGGGCCGTAGGCCTTTCGGCAGTTATGGCTGCCGTTGTGGCGGGGTGTACGAAAATCATCGTTGTCGATGTCAAAGAGAATCGCCTTAAATTGGCCGATGAGCTTGGGGCGACGCATGTGATTAATGCAGCAAGTTCTGATCCAGTTGAGAAGATTAAGGAAATTTGTGCTGGCGGCGTTCCGTATGTGCTCGAAACTAGCGGTTTGCCTTCGGTTCTTCAGCAGGCGATCCTCAGCTCCGCCATAGGTGGTGAGATAGGTATTGTAGGTGCACCACCGATGGGTGCCACAATTCCCGTTGATATTAATTTTTTACTGTTTAATCGTAAGCTTCGAGGTATTGTTGAGGGGCAATCTATTTCGGATATATTTATTCCAAGATTGGTGGAACTATATCGTCAAGGGAAGTTTCCATTTGATAAATTGTTAAAGTTCTATTCCTTTGATGAAATTAATCAGGCAGCGGAGGACTCGGAAAATGGAATAACCCTTAAGCCAGTGCTTCGAATATCCTAAAATTAGTATTATTAAATTATCATTGGCGCGCCGTTCTCATATACGGCGCAGCTAAATTCCAGAGCGGTATTTCATCCTCCCCCCTTCTTTCTAGGGAAGGGCAGTATAATTATAATAGATGGTGAGTGCTAAGATGATGAGAAAAATTACGGTCGGTTCGATTTTAAGTTGTCTATCATGCTATGCGCTAGCGACGGACGGGTTGTTTTTAGAGGGCTTTGGGCCAATTTCGAGAGGCATGGGAGGGACAGCTGTTTCTAATTACGTCGGGCCTGCATCAATGATGGTTAACCCAGCGACAATGGGTTTGTCAGATGCTACAGATGAAGTTCTACTCGGTTTCGACCTTATTACAACAGATATAAGTGCCTCGAATCTTGCTACGGACGAAAAAGTGTCATCAAGCACGCACTCTCAGAATAGAGGGCCTTATGTTGCCCCTCAGCTAGCGTTTACCCATAAGATTTCAAACTGGACCATTGGCGCAGGCATGTTTGCACAAGCTGGCGTAGGTGTTGAATATGGGAGGTCTAGCTTTTTGTCTCGCGGTGACGTTGGTGGGAAGGGTTATGCTACCGGCGCTGAGACGGGGCTTGAGAACTCGAGTCGTTTGTTTATTCTTGACGTGCCTTTCGCCGTAAGTTTTCAAGTTAATGATCGTCTTGCTGTCGGCGGATCGCTTGATGCAAAATGGACCGGTTTAAATCTTGATTATTTGCTTGGGATGAACCAGTTGGGTAGTCTGGCGAAAAATGGGCGAGCGTCTGGTTCCTTACTGGGATTGATAGGTACGTTGCCTGATCCGCAGGGCGTACATTTAAGCGTTAGCAAAAATAAAGCAATTGCGAGTGGTGCAGATGGTTGGGGGATCTCAGGTAAGTTAGGCTTGCTGTACAAGGTAACTCCCATAACAAATTTTGGTGCTTCCTATATGTTCAAAAGTCATATGAATGATTTAGAGGGGCGAGGGACTGTTACTGCTGTGGATGGTATCATTGGGAATGTGCCGATTGAAGGGGACGTTCGTTTTTTGAACTTTAATTCCCCTGCCAAGCTTGATCTAGGGCTGAGCCATCAGTTTACGGATAAATTTTTGGTCGCTTTTGATGTTTCTCGTGTTTTCTGGAAGGATGCTTTGAAGGATATTAAGGTGGGGTTTTCCAGTGACGTCGGAGGGGTTGATCTTAAATTACCTCAAAACGCTAAGGATCAAACGATAGTGGCGATCGGAACTTCGTATGCCGCTACCCAGAATTTAACTTTGCGAGCAGGATACCGTCAGGCTACTCAGCCATTCAACGACGAGGGTTTGCTTGCCCTAATACCAGCAGTTCTACAGAAGCATGCCTCCTTAGGTTTTAGCTATAATTTCTCTCAATCGAGCAGATTTGATGCTGCATATTCGCACGCCTTCGAGAGCAGCATGACCAATAGATCGGCTTACAACACTTCGTCACCTGTCAGGTCGTCCATGGCACAAGATAAATTCGTCATTGGCTATAATTATTCATTCTGATAGTAGAATTGAAATCGCCCATAGCGAAGAACCTGAAGTTCCGGGTTAGGGAAGCGCTGATATATTCACATTACGCTTGGTCGTCCCCACGGAAACCGTGGTTTCCAGGCCTGCTGTCCGGCTATAGCATGAATACTTCAGCGTTTTCCTAGTTATGATGTAATTCGCTATCTTTGTTGGCTTGATCTTCCGTTACTAAAAGCGGGTTGGTTGAAGTAGCGGAGTAGGCATACTTGGAATCTGAGATACGCTCCGCGCAAATCGGGCTGTGGACGATAGGCCATGCTGTTGGCGACGATCCGGGCACTTAGGGACGTTTGGGGCGCGGTGACTGTTGACCGTCATTCTTAAAACATATTAAGTTGGGTATAAATCGATGGTACTTATTCAGTGGGCTTTCTGGGTGTTGGCTGCGGCTGCTGCGGGCGGGTTGTTCTTAGGGTTGCTGTCGAAAAGGAAAGTGCGTTATCCCTCTTGGTTCGGCTTGGGGCATGGCGGGCTGGGCTTGGCGGGTCTCATGACGCTGGTCTATGCTTTGTATACCGCCGGACCAGAAGCCGCGTTCCCGCAGGCCGCGTTCTGGGCACTCGGTCTGTTGGGAGCAGCGTTTCTGGGGGGGGCGCTGTTTTTCGGCATACTGTTCCGCCAAGCCAAACCTTGGTGGGCGATCGTGGGTCACGGTGGCTTGGCGCTGGCCGGCGTCGTCGTGCTGTTTTTTGCCGCCTACTGAGGCTGGCGGGGCCCTACCTGGGGCCCTTCACATCATTGATGTCTCCGGCCCCCCCCCCCGATGTCAAACTTCAGACTAGTTATCGCCCGAGCCGATTTATCAAAACGATAGATCGGGGGGCGTCAAAAAGAGCTGAAATGTCGAGTTATCCTACTTAACGTAAAGCTGCTGATCAAGAAAAGCCCTCTAGTCCCCGCGCGGGCCATGCTGCTGACCACCAAGTATGTCGACCGTCTGCCGCTGCATCGATTCGAAAAGGTGCTCAATCGTTACGGCATCGAGCTCTCCAGCCAGACCCTGGCATGATTGGTGATCCGGTGCGGTGAGCAGTTCCATAGCAACAACGCGTCGTAATTAGCTGCGCATGTGGGGAGGTGCCCTTGTGCCTCCTGCAAGGCTATGGATCCTCACGGGTGTGCCACAGGCGCAGCAGATAGATAGTTGAATTCACTACCTCGTAACGCATCTTGTACTGGCCGATCTGAATTTGGCTCACATTCTCGGCTCAAATTCTTCCAGGCGCTCGCCGATGCGCGGGCTGGCCAACAGCGTATTCGGCGCTGCTGTGAGTTGCTGTAGGGCTCGTGCAGCGGCAGGTTGATTCACCGCTGCCAGAAACTAGTACAGCCGTGCAATGTCGGACAGCGCCTTGCTTGCAACTTCAATTCCATCAGCGCGGTACCGGCAACGGCGTGTCGGTGCTAAGGCTATTAGCCCAGGCCTGCACGGCGTGGTGGTCAATTACTCGGCCAGCATCAACATCAGCTAAGGCTTCGCGGGTCAGGCGACTACGTTCCACTTCCTGGTCGATCCAAGCGGACAGAGCCTGTTTGACGATCCAGTTTTTTGGAGCGTTCCAGACGCTCTGCCATCAAATCGACCTTTTCGGCAAGTTGCACAAGGACGTGAGCCGTGACAAATCGGGTTTTTGCGGTAGTTGCCATGATGAGATACTCCTAATTGTGTATTGATTCAAAGTTAATCATAGTGATTAGTTATGCGTCGTCAAACGCCGTCAGGTTGGGCTATACCCCAACCGGGCGTAAGGCCGACCATTCAGGCCGCGTCAGAGTAGGATGGCTTTCTGAATTTCCTGACGTTCCAGCGTCCACCTCTACGACCTCAACCTGACAGACAGAGCGCTTAGCGAATGAAAGGGACTTCCCCGTCCAAGTCCGCGGCGAAAGTCGCGAGGCGGCATCAAGGTGCCATGATGAAGTTTCATAACTGCATCAATTACTGGAGGGGAAGCCAATGTCAGTTATCAC
>Ga0255334_1000453_pt1 | contig 32094 bp, 29 predicted proteins | sample EtOH5_35cm_T3_12_FD_202080 | JGI IMG/M metagenome (GOLD analysis project Ga0255334, IMG submission 202080) | Sandy soil microbial communities from University of British Columbia, Vancouver, Canada - EtOH5_35cm_T3_129 | ecosystem: Engineered > Artificial ecosystem > Sand microcosm > Unclassified ... | reverse complement strand
ATTAACTGAACCGTTTCTTTTCCAGTTTGTTCTGTGATGTCGACAACTGTAACACTGGCACCTAATTCTGCCAATTTTAAAGCTACAGTTCTTCCCATCCCACCAGAGGCACCTGTAACAATAGCAACTTTACCGTTAAATCCGTTCACAATATGTCCTCCTCGCATAGTTTTCTTGAAAGCAGCCGTGAGTTTAATCTCCAGCCCCGAGAAGGGCTTGTAACCGCCTTCAACATTTCCCTTTGGATCTTTGAAAACTGAATTTAGGAAATCAATTTTCGTCTATATTGTAACCTATGTCACTGAAACTATACAACAATTTAGTTTATAATATTACACCGGTTTAACCCCCTAATTATGGAGGCTTGGGCGATTAAACACAGCCGATCTTTGAATAGCTCTTTATATCATGGTGCAGCTTCAAATTAGACTGGATGGGGGGTGGCGGCGACCCTATAAACGGTTATAAAAAGTCCATGTACTCCTCAACGGCCTCAAACGCCTCTTTAAAGGCCTCAAACGTCAATTTGCGAAAAAGATCACTTTCGATTCGGCCCTACTCATATAAACGAACAAAATGAAATCCCATGACGGGGACGGTAGCGATCAACGATAGGCCAAGCGAGCCGGGAGGGTGAGAGCCGGTACGGAATCGATTCGTCAAGCGGACCCTGGAGGAGACTCTCCAGACGTTACGGAAAATTATAATGATGTGAAACATCATTATTTCCACGAAAAGGCTGGAGTACGCGAGAATAGTGATCTCCCGCATCATTATTTCGTGAAACGCTGCCCTTTTCCCACCGCTCAGCTCCGTTTAGTGATGTTTCAAATCATTATTTTGCGGAAAGCGACCGCCACCCAGCCCATAGTGATGTTTCATATCGTTATTTCCCGCGGACCGACGCGGCCCGCTCAGCCCGTCGGTTAGCACCCGGTTCGGCTCGGGATGGCACAACACTTGTGCGTACCCATCGCTTTACTTCCGGATGCGAACGGAATCATACAAAGCGGTCGGTCCGCTCACCGTCGTCGTATACGCCTGAACCGCGATTTCGCTCGCTGTCACCGTTACTCCGCTGAACATTTCCTTGTTCGGCTGGCCGAACTTGACCGCATAGGGGAACGGCCCGCTCTTCGGCGTATAGCGTTTGATACCGGCGGCATTGCTTACCAGGTACAGCGTGCCCTTCGGATTCAACAGGCTCCCATCCGCGCCCTTCTTGGTATTCGTCTGCGGCACATTGCCGTACATCGGGTATGTCCGGGTGTAGGTGTGGTCGTGCCCGCTCAGCACGAGATCGATGCCGAGCTCATCGAACAGGCCCGTCAGCTTCTTGCGGAAAAAGAGCACGTCCGTGTCCGAGGAATGGCTGGCGACCGAATACGGTGATCGGTGGAGGAGCACGATCTTCCATTTCTTCTTCGTCCCGGCGGCCTCCGAGCGCAACCACCGCACCTGCTTCTCGTAAACGGCGTCCGCCCCGGATGCCTCATTGTATTCCGTATTGATCACCATGAAATGAGCGGGGCCATAGTCGAAGGAATACACCGATCCGTCCGGCTTAGCGCCGGTATTGGAAACATTGGGCAGGTTGAAATGGTACCCGAAGTTAGGGTGAGCCTTGCTTTCGTGGTTGCCCACGACCGGGACAAGCGGCGTCTTCGCGAGGATGGCCTGCGGCTGGTTCAGCAGCCATTTCCACTGGTTCTCGATGTCGCCGTTATCCACCAGATCCCCGGTTACGGCAATGAATTTGGCCGTCGGGAAGGTCTTGACCGCTGCCTGGAGGGTATGGTTCCACGTGTCGTAATCCTTCTCCGTCGTCCCTTGCGGGTCGGTGGTGTAGAGGAAGGTGAACGCCTCCGTGTCCGCGGCCGCCGTCGTAAAGGCTCCAACGGGACTCCAATGGTTGTCCAGCCCGTCCCCAGCCCGGTAGCGGTAGGCTGTGCCGGGCTTGAGTCCGGTCGCCGTCACCTTGTGGTCGGCATATGCGGTCATGGTTCCCGCCTTCTTGTCCGCGAGGGTTTCGTAGGTCCGGATCGGCGTCGAATGGCCGCTGAAGGTGACAAACCCCTTGGTAGGCCAGGCCCCGCCGGCAACCTGAGAGGCTTCTACCACCTGCAACTTCGTGCCGGTAATGCCGGGGGCCGTGTACCAGGCGAATCCGCGCGCGGTGGCGGGATCTCCCTGAAACGTCAGCGCGAGCGCCGTCGGAACCGCTCCCGGCTGCTTCCCGCTGCCGGTCGCCGCGTACTGCTTCCAGCTGCCGGTTGCCGCATTTGTCGCATTTGCTGCATTTGCCGCATTTGCCGCGTATGCCGCCTTTGCCGCATTTGCCGCATTCGCCGCTATCGCCGCTATCGCCGCCGTACTGCCTTTTTCGGCCCCATCCGCCGCCTTTGCACCGGAATCCAAGAGCGGTGCTTGAACCAGCAAGACAAGCGCAATCAGCACCCTTGCGCATTTCCTCAAAGTCGCTTTCAACAAATAAGCCGCCTCCCTGTCTCATCCTGTAGGTCTGTTTCCCGGGCGATGCTGCTATCGCTTTCCATTTTACGACAATTGAGCGAAAAGCGGAAATTTCCCGCAAGAAACAAGCCGTTCCGGGAAGATCGAAAAGGACACGGCTGGCCGCTTTGGCTGAACCGACAAGAGTCCTCCATTCCACACATGAATCGAACTCCCCGCCGCTTCGATCATATAGTGTTCTTTGATGCTTCTCTGAAAACCGATGAGTTTGTGCTTATATATGATACGGTTCCCCGCGCTGTTTATAACGGCAAGAGGGCCATCCTTCGCGGGACGGCCCTTTCTACGCAAGTTTATTTTTGGCGCACAAGTCGTCTCATACCGGCTGTTGTTCCGCCATCAACAAGTATATCAGTACCGGTAATGTATGAGCTGTCGCTGCTACAGAGGAAGCTGACAGTTGAAGCGATCTCGTCAGACTCCCCTTCTCTGCCCAGCGGAGTATTACCTAATAGCACCTTCATCATCTCCTGTTGAGTAGATTCTTGTCTACCCATAGGAGTATTTATTGTACCCGGAGAGACGGAAACGATCCGAGCCCCCCTCTGTCCCCACGTCCACGCTTGATCTTCTACCATTAGCAATACGCCCAATTTGGAAAAACCGTATGCAGCCTCCGAGCTACCATTTGTAAACGTTTCCATTTGGTCCAAAAAATTCGGTGCAAGTGGATTTAATAAAATGTTGTTATACGCATCGTTTCGTGGCATGGAATGTGCGGCCATCGATGCAATACAAACTGCCACGCTTCCGGGTCCGGCTAAAGGCAGGAACGCTTGCAAAATCAGCCCTGTGCCTACTGCATTCACTTCCATGATTCTGCGTGAGTCCGCCATCGATGGCGACAATCCTGCCGTGTGTATGATTGCCCCCAGATCGCCAAGTTCCGCTGCCAGCGATGCTAGTTCGTTAACATGCTGTTTATTCGCGATGTCCACTTTTTTTATGGTGACTGACTTGATCCCCGCAGCAGTTAGCTCATTGACGGTTTGGTTCAGGCGTTCTTCATTGACATCAGCCAGCAACAATCGTCCTTGCTTACCCATACGATGTGCGATTGCCCTTCCCATGCCGCCAGTCCCGCCTGTAATCACGTAAACCTTATCCATATGCTTTTTGCCTCCATGTTTTTATTTATTTATAATAATTCTTGAACAAATCGTGAACATATCATAAACTTAGTTTTATCCGCACAAGATTTCAAGCGACAATCACAAGGAAAATGTCCATTTTCATGAGGAGTGGTACGAGGACATGCAAACAGCTGATAAAAATACGTTTTCCACTCGATGGCTCATTACGGAAGCCTTTATGAAGCTGCTTGCCGTAAGATCCTTCAATAAAATGACCGTTAGTGCCATTGTTCGAAAAGCAGGCATTAGCCGATCGACCTTTTATTTACATTTTCAAGATATAATTGATTTGCTCGACCAGATGACAAGCCAAATTTTCAATGAACTCGTTGAATTATACCGAATAGACTGGAACGATGCCTTTTTTGCCTCCAGCTTTCGGGAATCATTTGACAACCAATGCCCTTTGCCTGGTACCGTGAAGCTCATAGAACATTTTCGTAACTACGAGCACTTTTATCGTGATCGTTTTCATGACTCGTCGTTTGTCATCCGGTTATCTGAACTTCTTTGCACCCGCCTGCAGTTGATTTATCAAGACGAGACAATCGCTGTATTTCTCGCTTATGGCACGGTTGGCTTTATTGGCCGTTGGCTAAATGAAGGCCTAAAAGGTTCCTCTTCTGAAGTTGCACTGCGACTAACAAACATGGCGTTGTTATCGTTGCCGCAGGTACAAAGAGAAATCAAAACGAGTCCTGATCTATAGCATAATTGTAAGGGAGACACCATATTGGCTGCCCCCCCTTAGTTCGCACCAAAAATTAACATAGTAAAAGCCTCCGGGCTGTCTGAGGCTGAAATTATAACTTTAATGAAGCATAATTGAATAACCCTCATCCTGGTAACGAAAGCCACTCTTTCGAGTGGCTTATTTTTTAGAATCCATTATGTTGAACAAGATCCAGCCTGTCCCGTAGAGAGCCTCGAATACAACCTCGATTCCCCATGGGACCTCTTTCGGTTCACCAAAAAAATTTACTAGACTCCCCATCATTGTTGCATCATTATCCGACGTTGTATCGGATGCGAATGCCCGAACTCGGGAGGGGCAGCCGCCGTATCATGGCAGGTTTTTACGAAAACCTTCAACAAGCTGGGAATAATCTTTAAACCGTTCTTCCCACTCGCTTCGATGCCATTCGGCGGTCGTATCCTCCAGCAAGGCTGCGATGACGTCCAAGCATACATGCCAGCCGGCAAGGTCTTTGGGGGTGTGATCCGTCAGGTTATGGATCGTCTCGATCAGGAGCAGCCGGCAGCCATCGGTTTCGGGAGACAGCTCGAAGCGAACCCGGTCTTCCCCCCACGTGTATTCCAGAACCGAATGCGGGGTGAGCGCGAGAATCTCCAGCTCCTTGAAGGTGCCATCATGCATATCAAACTTAATGACTCCTCCTTCCCGGAGGTCGTCCACGTGCAGCTCGGAGAACCATTTCTTCAATTTGTCGTTCTCCACCAGATAGGACCAAACCTGTTCAACCGAATGCTTCAGGTGACGCTCGAAGCAGGCAACATATCCATCCTGCGTTTGCTTTAATACGGCCAGCATGCTTTCCCTCCTTTTGGCATTTCAACCGGTTCTTCAAACGATTCCTTGAGGCTTGGCATCTTGCTCCGTATGCGAACGTTGATAAGGGACTACGTTCATTCTGTGCTATCTCCGTTCTCCGTACTCTCATTATAACGGGTTACGCCCCAATCCTGCCAACAATACAATCGACTGCCTTTTTTATTAGCCCTATGGAGGCAAGGTCAAACTTGACATTTATATATGCTGCGTTATATTTAATTGTATGCAATGCAAAATACTGAATAGGAGAGATGATGAACCATGATGGTCATTCAACAAAAAATGTACGAAACCTCGGTAAAGGCAGTTGGCGGAAGAAACGGCTATGTGGAGTCCACTTCCCCGGTTTTCCATCAGAAAATTTCCACTCCTAAGGAAATGGGCGGTGCGGGCGGGGAGGGCACCAATCCTGAGCAGCTGTTCGCCGCAGGTTATGCCGCTTGCTTCGACAGCGCCTTGAATATGGTTGCCCGCATGCGCAAGATCAAGCTGGAAGGTACGGAGATCACCAATACCGTGAGCTTCGGCAAGGTGGAAGACGGCGGGTTTGGCATCGCCGCCAAGCTGGATATCCTCGTAAAAGGCGTCGATCATGAAACGGCCGTTTCGCTCGTGGAGGGAGCTCATGAAGCTTGTCCCTACTCCCGCGCCACTCGCGGCAACATTGTTGTCGAGCTCAATGTTCTGTAATCGCCGGCTTGAAAGCGACAAACTCTGATCGATCAAGAAACCCTTATGAAAGTTCGACTATGGTGAGTACCCCTCGCCATAGTCTTTTTATATGAAAACGATCTTTAAGGTTGGGATATTCCTGTTAGCAACCGCGAATTTTCCAAATGCTGCAGCATTAGCAGCATATGTTACTTTTTTTCAAAATATGATCAGCTATGCGTTTAGTGGAAAGTAAATCCCTTAAGGCAGGGTGTTCTCTTCGTCGCTATCAGGTTCTTGCATCGGGGCGTGATCCCTCTTCATCCTCTCCGCCAGAACTCCCTTCTCCAATCGCAGATGCAGCAGTTCCGTCCGCAGATCCTGCTCGATCTGATGAATGTCCGTGAGGATTTCCTCTCCGAGAGCCTCCCCCAGTTCCCCGTGCCGACAAACATACTCCAAGAGCGCCCACTGGCAGCCTTCACAGAACTTGATCCTCTCCAACAGTTCTTCTTCCTCAACCACCAGCTTCTCGTATAAGTCAAAGGTACGAGCCATGTGGGTTCCCTCCCCTGCGCTTGAATTGTTCGCTTGATCTGCATCCTTACTTTTGAATATGTCTTATCCGTAGAGTTCATAATAGTCCTATTCGTCAAAAAATCGATACCTTGCTTGATGCAACGCGCCGTTTGTGCTCTCGGTCGGCTTATGCCACCCACCCGATGTTCAGTATCTATGAATACTGAAGGAATTGAGTAAATCCATTTAATAATATGATTATAACTCTTAACTCGTATTCTTGGTAGTTGGAACCATAAGATAATTCTATTTTACGCTTATCATGAGGTGATAACTCATGGTTTACAAAGCAAAGAGCGATCAAGAGGCTGCCAAAGCGTTCATAAAAATAGTTGGTGAGAAAATCCGCTTACTTCGCACGGAAAAGGGATTGTCGCAGGAAAAGCTAGGGGAATCGGCCAATCTCAATTCCAATTACATTGGACAGATTGAGCGCGGAGAGAAGAGCATCTCCGTGTTTACTTTGAAAAAGATTGCTGAGGGCCTTTCCATCTCGTTGGAGGAATTGTTTCGACAAATCGACCCTGCTGAACGGACCGATGCCTTAGGGGAGATTGTGGAATTGCTGTCAGCCAGGCCAATTGAGGAACATGGCAAGGCGCTGGCGGTTTTGAAGGCGGTACTCGATTGGAATGAAAGTAGCAAGTGAAAAGCAAATTGAAAGAGGTTGCTTAGTTGGAATAGCCCCTTCAACTTGGTGTATAATGCCAACGTATCTTGTTAGGGTTGTCCAGCTTCCGCATGCTATAAAAAACGATCCGTGAAAGGAAATGACCATGCAAGATGTTTTTTCGTTAACCAATTTAGAAAAACAGGAGAAATCTCTCCCTGAAGAAATTTCCAGCCATATCCTTACGAAGATATTTACTGGACATATCATGCAAGGCACACGCTTGATTGAATCCGATATTGCCAAGGAATTAAACGTAAGCAGTATCCCGGTTCGGGAAGCATTCTATATATTGCAGAGCTCCGGGGTCGTTGAACGTACGCCAAGAAAGGGAGTTCGCGTCAAACAATTCACCGAAGAAGAAATCAACGACTGCATAGATGCTTCCATGGAATTGTACAAGCTTGCGTTGGAGTATTCTCAAGGAAAATGGAACGAGGAATCGCACCGCATCCTCAAACAATATCTCGATGCGACTACGGAGAATCTGACCAAGAAAAACGTTGTCGAATACCTTAAAACGAGCGAGAAGCTACTGAAATTTATCTTCGAGATCGCGGGAAATAAAGCCTTTATTCGGTTTTTCACAGAAATGATAAACATTACGACCGCTTATTGCCAGACAAGGTGGCGCAACTTCGAGAAGATCGAGATTTGGCACGGATATCTGGAGAATGCGGTAGATAGTATCGTTAGATCCGATTTTGCTCAAGCAGAGAAAGAATTTGAAGCCTTAACCCAATACGCATTAAAAATATAAAATATCATATATAATATCATATATGATATTGATTTCAGCATTTTCAAAAAGTATAATGATCATGGTTATGGTTTTGATTCAAAATAACATACCAGCAGAAGGAGAAGATCAATATGCGTGGATGGCAATTTACAGAGATTCATAAACCATTAACCTTGGTCGAACTTCCGGATCCAGTGCCCGGGCCGGGAGAGATAGCTTTAGAAGTAAAAGCGGCTGGCCTGTGCCACAGCGATGTCGGCTATATTGAAGGGGTTACCACGTCTAGCTTGGGCATGATCCCTATCATCCTGGGTCATGAGGTCGCCGGGATTGTTACAGCTCTTGGCGATGGCGTAACGGACTTTCAAGTAGGCGATCGCGTAGCCGTACGTGCGGGACTCGATTCTCCGGGTGTGGCAAGCAACGGCGGTTATGCCAATATGACCGTTGCCAACACCAAGATCGTTGCGAAGATCCCTGAAGGGGTACCCTTCGAGTATGCGGCAGCCGCAACGGATGCCGGAATGACTTCCTATCATGCCGTGAGCGTGGCAGGTCAGGTGAAGGCTGGGGATCGTGTCGGTATTGTTGGATTGGGCGGACTTGGTTATCTTGGCGCTCAAGTCGCTCTTGCACTGGGCGCGAAAGTATACGGCGTTGATCCTAAGCCGGAATCGCGCGCTGCCGTTGAGCTTCTGAAGGTAGAGAGATGCGTAGCCGATGTGAACGAGCTCGCTGACGAACAGCTGGATGTCGTAATTGATTTTGCTGGATTCGGAACAACAACAGCTGGTGCTATCGAAGTGGTGAAGACTGGTGGCCGTGTCGTGCAGATCGGACTTGGCAAGGCGGAGTCAACCATCAATACTTTTAACTTCGTTGTTAAGCAACTGACCATGATCGGGTCTGTGGGAGGAACGCGCGAAGACCTCGAAGAGGCCCTCAAGCTTATTGCCGCTAAGAAGATTGTCCCTCTCATAACCATGATAGGCTTCGATGAGATTCAGGACGGAATCGACAAACTCACAGCGGGCAAAGTGAAGGGCCGCTTGGTGGCTGAAGTTAATCCTTAAGCTCGCTCCGTTTCCCAGTAGAATTGCACCCCTCCGGCCTCTGACTAACGGATTCCATTGTCCGGACGAACATATCTTGATTCTGAGGAAGGTCAATCGGGAGATTTGCCGGGGATTTAAGTGAGTATACAATTTCTCAATAATGGAGTGTGTGTTTTAGGGCCATCCCGCAATGGATGGCCCTTCTTTCTCCTTCATTAATACGCATTATCAGACATAACTAAGTGCCCCACGAAGCAAGAACCACAGGAGGCAGAAGCCCCACCAAACTACTTGTTTGTGGGTACAGGCGATCTGGTCAGAATATCTGCGAGAAAATATCCCTTCACCTATTGGATAACGGGATGCGTTAGGCCGCTTTTAGCAATCTTTACTCAGATCAAAGCGTCAATTCAGCCAACAGCTCACTCAGCCGGTCGAAATTCTGTTCATTGCCTTCAACGCAGTACGTCTTGGCTTGCTCGAATTCCGCCGTATTCTGTCATTGGGATAGTCCACGCCATCCGGGCCATGCATGACGAACCGCCAAGTACCGCCTGGTTTCATATCAAACTCATGAAACGTATTCGTGAAGCCCTTCGGCCCCCACCACCGGGCCAACAGATCGGGGTTTGTCCAAGCTTGAAACAACAGTTCCCGCGGCGCTTCGAATTCACGCGAGGATACGATTTCATTTGCACCTATGCTTGATGTCATGGCTATACCCTCCCCTTAGAGTGTCTTACCCAACGAGTCCAGCATATCGTTCGTACCCTGTTCACGAACTTCGGGCGTATCGTACCCGTCGAAGAACACGCCTTGCTCGGTAAAAATCAGCTTCGTGCCGCCCTCAGTCGGAATAAGCTCCACCGTTGTGATCGAAACGGAGATGCGGGTATCGCCCGAATCCAGGGTGTAGGTATAGACAATGCGCTGCTCCGGAACGATCTCCTGATAGCAGGCTTCGAAGGTAAAGATCGGCCCATCGGGAGGCCCGCCCCTGCTGTGCTCGCGTCCCCCAACCCGGAACTCGAAGATGTCGGGCTTCGAGAACCACTTGGTTTTGGCAGCCGGATCGACCCAGGCGCTATAAACCCGCGCAGGCGAAGCGGCATAGGTCCGTTCAACGATGAAAGTAGCAGGCCTGGCGAAACGGTCGACCGCCGGATGGAGGTTTCCATTCACTAATCCGTCGGACAGACTCCTATAAGCCTTTCCTACACCACCCGCATAACAGGTGGTTTTTTGTTTCCCACGCTTCGCGTGCTCAACGGGCTAAAGCCCATAAAAAAATCCGCAATTCACATTGGCGGGTTACTCTAGAAACCAAACCTTTTTCGCATAAAATGTGCTACAATTGTATATATAAAATAATATACATTGTCAGGAGAATCTAAGTGTAACTATTTATATGGGACGAAGAAAACATACAACACATTGCTCGTCATAGTGTTGAACCATCTGAAGCGGAAGATGCTTTGATGGACCCGCAGCGTATAAAATTTTCAGCTCATAGTGGTAACATGGGTATTATTGGTTCAACAGAAGACGGAAGACGATTGGTCGTGATATATATAAAGAAAGTAATGGGAAAGATACGAGTTATAACCGCAAGGGATGCCTCCGAATCTGAGGCCAGAGCTTATAGAAGGAGGAATCGATTACTATGAAAATTATCACGTCAAGAGACCAGATTCCGGAACATATGAGCGATGCGGAAGCAGCGGAATTCTGGTCAAACCACACTTTGAGCGATGAACTGTTGGAGGCTTCCATTATCGAAGAAGAGGATCACGATTTACCAAAAAGAAAATCCGCAACTATTTCTATTCGTCTCGACGGGGACTTGCTCCAGCGTATCCGCACTTTGGCTAAGCAGAGAAATAAGGGTTATCAAACACTTATAAAAGAATTTCTGATTGAGCGCACCTACGAGGAGGAAAAGAAGGTCCTTACTTTCAGAGATGAGACCCCGATTCCCCCTACGAATGTCGATCAGCTGTATTTGGAACGACAATTGGAGATGGTCTTCAGAGAAATGCAGCAGGAGCTGTCCCAGTTGGTTTCCGGTACCATCTTCGTAGAAATCCGGAACAATCGTATCGGCAAGTTCGGTATTCAAACCCTTCCTTCAGAGGGAACGGACGACCAAATCGAGGTTAAGTCACAAGGATTGACGGAATTACAACAGCGATCATTATTGAAAGATGCAATCGAAGCTCTCAAGCATAAACCGAATTGGACGAACGGCGAGATTCTTTTTAACTTTGCATTGCAATACAACGAGCTGCGCACAAGTATCCAATTTGAGTCCAACTACAACCTATCGAAACAGTTTAAATTGAAATTGAATAATTCTGGATATGCACCCGGACTTGGAAAACCGAACTCATAAGCGAAAACGAAAGCCGTTACTTTTCACCATAACAGTTCGAGCAGGTTTTCTAAATAAGTGTCCAAACCGTAGGCCCATTTCGTCCAGGCGTTTTCTGCTCGTTTATGAGGCAACTTTTCAAAAAAATTGCCCCTATTTATGATACTTCTCCCCCCGATTGATCTTCACCGCGCGGTACACCTGCTCCGCCAGCACGAGGCGCATGAGCTGATGCGGCAGCGTCATGCGGCCGAAGCTCAGGCGCTGCTGGGCACGGCGCAGGACGGCGTCGGAGAGGCCGTGGCTGCCGCCGATGACGAAGACGTCGTGGCTCGTGCCGTAGGTGCCGAGGCGGTCGAGCTCGGCGGCGAGCTCCTCGGAGCTCCACAGGGCGCCGTCCAGGGCGAGCGCGATGACGTGCGCTTCGCTCTTGATCAGCGCGAGCAGGCGCTCGCCCTCGCGTTCCTTGACCTGGCGCACTTCGGCTTCGCTCATGGTGTCAGGGGCTTTCTCGTCGGCGACCTCCAGCACCTGGAACTTGATGTATGGCGAGAGCCGTTTGCTGTATTCCTCGATGCCTTGCACGAGGTATCTTTCCTTCAGCTTGCCGACTCCGATGATTTGAATGAACACAGCGGTCTGTTCCTCCTGCATGCAAATTCCTCGTGAATATCCGTCCAGCTTGCTGAGCGGACGTCGAAACTGGTCACAGGCCATGCCATAAGGGAAGGCTGGGCCATCGGCATATCATAAAAAGCGGACAGCTCCGGTTGATTTCCTGTATTATCCCAGCGAACGCACATAGTCAAGCAGCTTGTTCAGCCACCGGATGTCGCCTTCGATCATGTCGCGGGCATGAGCTCCGATAAGCTCAGCAGCCTTCTTATTGCGGGACGGAATCTTTACGCTTTCGTAATCGACATGGTGAAGAGTCTCACGGCTTCGTTCCCGTTTCTTGATCCCTTCTTCGATCAGGTAACCCAGCTTCACTCGGTCCACCTTGTCCAGGAACAATAGGGAGGAATACAGCGAAGTCACATTCGTAAAGCTCCGGAAGACCTCATAGATCTCGTCTTTCAGCGCCTCCTGCCCCTTCTCCGTTATTCCGTAGGTGGTCTTCTCCGGGCGGTTCTCCTTTTGCTCCATCTTGACCTTCTGGATCCAGCCCTTCTTCCAGAGCACCTCGAAGTTATAGTACAGCGCCCCGTCGCTGACGGACGTGCTGTCCATCGCTTGGACCATGATTTTCTTGATATCGTACGGGTGATGGTCCTCTTCACTTAAAGCGCCGAGAATAAAAATTTGAAGCGTCACTGCGGTTCCCCCCTGTATTGATCCCCTGCCAATCATTATAACAAAACAAGCCTGCAAAGCCATAAGCTTTGCAGGCTCTCAAGGGAGCGAATTAGTACATGGCCGGCAGCAAATCGGGCTCCGTTCCTTCCGCCAACTCCTTGTCTTTTCCGGGTTTCATGGCGTTAAGCACTCCGTTGACAATCAGCGCCGCTACCGCGATCAGCGCCAGCGACAGAACGAATTCACCCGATTTGCCTCCGCCGAACAGTGTGTTGTAATCCAACTGCACGGAGTAGTACATCGGAGAGATGTAGCTGAAGGCCTTGAAATAACCCGGCATCATCTCCCGGCTCATCACCGAACCCGCGCTGATCGATTGCGTCAGCAGAAGCGGAAGGTTGATCAGCATGCCTGCCTGACCGACCAGAATGCAGAAAATGCTGGTGAACTCAATGACCGCGAACATTTCCAGCGAGTGGGTCAGCCATACTTTAAAGAAGGTTTCGGCACCATAGCCATGAAAGGCGAAATACAGGCCGACGCCCACCAGCGGCGCAATCAGCGCGACCAATAAATTCACAATCTGCAGAGAACCGAACGCTTTCCACTTGCCGAGCTGGCCATTCATCCGCTTCAGGGCTCCGGTGCTCATCATGGAATAAATCATCGAACCGACATACATGGCCATCGACAGGAAAAACGGTGCCATCTGGTTATGCATGCCTGCAGGCTCGGGATTGATAATGACCGTATCGGCTTCCACTTTGGTCGTAATTGCCTTCACCATCTGCTCGGCCTGCGCTTTCGGGACCTTCATCCCCTCGAACGCCCCCTGAATGCTCTGCGCCTCGATCTGCTTGGAGATTCCCTCGGAGATTTTTGCGATGGCGGCCTGGGCGGTCTGCGTTACCGTTGAAGGATTGGACTGGTTAACCAGAAAATCCAGCTTCGCCGTGGTTCCCTGCTGAGCCAGATTTTGCGAAAAGTCTTTAGGGATATGCATGACAAACTGCACTTCCCGGTTGTTCAGAGCAGCCTTGGCCTCCTCAAACGTCTGATTGGTTACGATACGGAACGGAAGCTGCTTCTGCAATTGGGCGGCGAATTCCTTGCCGTAATTCGGGTCTTCGTTGACCAATGAAAGGGTAATCTGATCCAAGTTCTTCGGCAGGGCACTGTAACCGCCCATAAAAATAGGAAGCATAAACAGCTGATACAAAACGATCATGAACACTCCGCTTAAAACAGCCTTGTTCGTGAACCATTTCTTCATGTTCTCTCCACCTCTCTATATTTTTACTCTAATCAAAGTACTATTATTGAAGTACATTGTCAATGTTAAATTAAATTTTAACAAATCAAAAGCGGCAGCCTGTGACTTTGTCTAAAGTCTCAGACTGCCGCTTTTTCTTTTCGCTAACCGTGATTTCCGTCAGGAGGTCCTTACTTCCCTGCTCCCCAGCCCGCTCCTGTGCTGCTGCCAATGCTGCCGGTTCGCTTCTTCTTGCGGTTGACCAGCCGCACCAGGTCGGCGGTCAGCAGGGGCAGCGACACCGAGGCGGGATACGCCAGGAAGCGCGGCTCCCAGTCGGGAGCGAATTTGCCCTTGTAACGGCGCAGGCCCTCGAAGCCGTACCAGTGGCCGCCATAGCGGAAGACGAGGGCGGCGAGGCGCTCCTCGCGCATGGCGCTCTTGTTCTGGCCGACGCTGGCGAGCGGGGCGTTGCCGAGGTTGAAGCGGGCGCAGCCCTGCTCCCGGGACCATTCCAGGAGGCGGATGAACATCCAGTCCATCGTGCCGTTCGGCGCGTCCTTCTTGTGCCGCATCAGGTCGATGGACATCGTCCGGCCGCCGTCGTAGACGGGCGAGAGGTTTGCAAAAGCCAGCGCCCGCCCCTCCGCGTCCCGCAGAACGGCGATCCCCGCGCGCTGGAGATACGGCTCGTCGAACCAGCCGAGGGAGTAGCCCATTTCTTGTTTGCCGCCGAGCCATTCGTTGGAGACCGCCCCGAGCTCGCTTAGAAGCTCCGCGCTGTGCGGCGGCTGGGCAATCTCGAACCGGTAGCCCTCGCGCTCGAAGCGGTTGTTGACGGCGCGGAGGTCGGCGCTCTTTTTGCCACTCAGGGTGAACCGGCTGAGATCGACCAGCGCCTCCTCCCCGAGCTTGAAGAAGCGGTAGCCGTTGTCATGGTAGATGGAGAGGTAATCCGGCCCGATCTGATAGAAGACGACCGACAGGGCATAGCGGTCCGCGTACTTCTGGAACTCGGCGATCGCCGGCGAGATCAGCTCCTTGGGACCGAGCGGGTCGCCCAGCACCGCCAGCTTGTCCCGTATCCGGGAGTAGGCGAGGAACACCTTTCCTCCCATGGCCCAATAGAAGGCTTTGTCTCCGGTAAAGAACATGTGCGTGAGGTAGCCGCCTTTGTTGGTCTTGAGAAAAGCCTCCAGCCGCACCATCTCCTCAGCCGTCGCTCCCTGGCCGACCTTGCGGAAGGGGCGGAGCAGCGTAACCATCGTGAGGAACAGCCAGGCCCCCGCCAGTCCAACCGCCGCCGTGACCGCGTAATCGTGCGGGGTGAGCAGGCTGTGCTGCGGAACGTGCCTCGGCTTCATCGGCAGGTGCTTGAAGAAGCCGTCCAGCATGTGGCTGCCGAGCACGTAATAGCTGATCGCGATCAGCGTCGTCAGGAGGAACCAGAACCCGAGCGTGCGACCGGAGAGCGGCGCCCCCTCGCGGTAGAAGCGATCGCGCGAGATCCACAGGGCGAGGGCGACCACGACCAGGTAGAACGCCTCCTCAAAATCGAAGGCCTTGGTGAAGCTGAACAGCGCCCCGGCCCACAGCAGCAGGCTCGTGAGCCGATACGCCCGCCGGATCCGCATCGATATGCCGCGCGATAGCAGAATGAGCAGGAAGCCGATGATGACCGTGAACTGATGCGATAGCTGCATCACGGGAAGAGTCAGCAGCTCCTCGCTGAATCGCAGCCGGCGCAGAAGCCCGGGAGTTGCGGCGGACAAGAGCAGCACGAAGCCGCCGATCAGCACCAGCTTGCCGAGCGCCCAGGCGCCAAAGTCCGTCAGGAAGCCGAACTGCTCCGGCCAGCGCCAGAACTTCTGCCAGGCGTTGAGCGCTCCGTTCAGGCTCGCCGCCATCGCCGCGGCCGCTTTGTCCTCGGTGTCTTCCTCTTGGTCCGTGCGGGAACGGGCCCCTGCGCCGGCAAGGGTACCCGCAGCGGAATCGGAATCCGCCGCCGGTTGTCCCGCCGGACATGCCGCCTCCGGCTCCAGTGAAGCCGCGAGTCCGGGACGGCTGATGCCCCCGGTGGCAAATTCGACGGCGGCCAGAATCAGCCCTACCAACCACGGCATCAGATAGTAGAACAGCCGGAACGTCACCAGCACAGCCATCGCTTGTTCGGGGGTGTGGTTCAGGGTTTGCAGCCCCATCAGCGCGGTGAGGTCAAACGCGCCGATGCCGCCGGGGGCCATACTGAGAATCCCCGCTACCGCCGAGACGATGTAGAGACCGATGATTTCGCGGAAGGACACCGCACCTATCAGCTCGTGACAGATCAGGTAAAAGGTCGTCGCCGCAAAGCTCCATTCCAGAAGCGATGCCCCGAGCGACGCGCCAACCGTGAGGAGGGGAATCCGCTCGCCGCTGTCCTGGTTGAACCACCGGGCGAAGAGGGCCGAGCGCTGAATGCCGATGAAGAACACCAGATAGAGCCCCATCCCGTAGACCGCGAGCCGCAGCAAGGGATGAACACGGAACAGCTCCCCTGCCGGAAAAAGCCCCGCCGCCACGCCCCACGACAGCAATGACAAGCCGGTGAGGACGATCGGCGAGAGGAAGAGCACGGCGGCTCCCATCTGGGCGGGGGGGATCCCGCTTCTTTTGTACAGCAGGGTGCGGATTCCCGCGCCGGTGAGCCCGGCGAAGCCGAGGATGTTGTTGAAGGTGTTGGCGATCCACGAATAGCGGAAGGTGGCGAGAATGCCGACCTTCAGCTTGAAATGATGCCGGATCAAGTAGTCGTAGCCGCTCATCGCCGACACCGACACGAGGGAAGTCACGAGAATGAGCAGCACCGACTGGTGGTTCATCTCCCGCAGCTGGTGAATGGTTCGGCCGATATGGATCCGTTTCAACTCGTGGGAGCCTTCCACGTACACGAGCCCGATGACCGCCACTGGAATGAGGAGACGCACGATCTTCGTCTGATAGAGGCTGGCCAATAGGCGAAAAAAGGCTAATCGTTCGAGCTTTTCCTTCACGATTCCGATTCCTTTCGCGCTGTTATCTTCGGGATTGGATGAAGTCATCGACGTCCTTGTCGGCTTTGTGCCGGTTGCAGAGGCTGCAGGCGCAGACGCAGTTGTCCGGCGTGCTGTGCCCGCCCTTGGCCCGGGGTACGAGGTGGTCGATGGTATCCCCGTACTGCCCGCAGAAGTAGCAGGTGTAATGATCCCGCGTCAAAATATACCGGCGAAAGTCTTTGTTGCTGTACAGCCGCCGGATCGTATGCGGGTTGATCAGCACCGCCGCGTGCTCGCGCACGAGTGTGGCCGCCATCTCTAGGTCGATCTCCTGGTGCCAGCCGCGCCCTTTGTCGGTGCGGCCGCGCATGCGGACGATCCCCTGGCGGGTGGGCTTGAGCGTCGCCGGGTCGTGGATGTCGAGTTTGCCGCCGGTCGTGTGCGGCCGGCTCTTCAGGCGCGGCTCGCCCTTGCCCCGCGGTTCGGGCGGGGCGGCGGGCCGCGCGGCGGCTCCGGCGGGCGCAGCGCCGGGAGCCTCGGGCTTGCGGCGGCGGGGGCGCTTGCGCTTGCCCTTGGCCGCCGCGGGGAGCGGCGCTTCCGGTTCGGCGGAAGCGCCCGGGGCTGCGCCGCCGGCGAGGCGGGCGGGCGTCGCCGCCGGGCGGGCTGCGGCCGGGCGGGCTGCCGCCGGGCCGGTGCTGGCCGGGGCGCCTGCGGGCACCGCAGCGACATCGGCGCCGTCCGCGGCCGAAGGGGCCGTGCCTGGGCCGGCAGCCGCGGCTCCCGGCTTGCGCCGCCTTTTGCGCGCGCGCCGCTTCTTCGGCTTGTCCGGCAGCAGCACCGCCCCGGCGGGTACCTCCGCCAGGGGCTGGGCGCTTGCCGCGGGCCCGCCGGCGGTCTCCGCCCGGCCCGCGGCCTCCGCTGCGGCGGCGGCGTCGCTCGCCGCTGCCGCAGCCGCTTGCCGCGGCGGGCCGTCCGCCGCCGCGGCAAGCGGCTGCGCGCCCGGCGCGGTCCCCGCCGCCGGCGCATGGCTGCGCTGGCGGCGCCTCTTGCGCGCGCGCCGCCGCTTGCCGCCCGCCGCGGCGCTGCCGGCGGGCGCGAGCCCTTCCGCGCCGCCAGGCCCGGCCGGCGGCGCTTCTGTTGCTGCGGCGCGGTCGGCTGCCGGCGCCGCGTCCGCATTCAGGCGCGCGGCTGGCTCCGGCGCGCCTGCTGCTTTCGTCGCGCGGCAGGTCCGGCACATGCCGCGCCTTCCCGCTGCGCCGCCGCCCTTGCCGCTGCGGCGCTTGAATTCGCCAAGCGGCCGGCTCTGGCCGCAATAGCTGCATACTTTATCCTCCAACGTTGTCCCTGCGGACATCCGGTTCACCTCTTCTCGCGACAAGCCTTACATTATCCTTACCATCTTACCTCATTCGGCGCCGAAAGGGAAAATAAGCCAAACAGCATCCGCCGCGGTCGGTTAATCGGCCGTACACGGATGCTGTACTCGGGTGCTCTGCCTAGATGCTGTACCCGGATGCTGATTCTGGAAGGGGAAGGCTTGCGTTCGATTCCATTCCTGACTGCTGTCCGGCTGCTCTCTGATGTTCTTCTCGCACCGGTCCCGCATTCGCCTCCGCCGCCCTATAGAGCTGCGCCCAAATAACGCATTTCGATTTTCTCGCCGACTGCCCGATTATCCGGTTCCATTCTCGCCGTCTGCCCCGTCACACCACCAGAAATTCCGCCTGCTCCCGGCAGCCCTTTTCCTCGCAATGAGGGGGTGGGTCCCAGGCGGCAAACTTCGTTTCCTGCAGGTTCACCACATCGGGCGCCTCTTCATATTCGTCCAGGAACCGATCGATCGCCAGCTCCACATGCTCTTTGCACACTACATACATCCGTCCGCCTGCCTCCATGCGATTCCTATCTATGATATCCTTATTTGCCATAATGATCCACGGCTATTCGTCTGTCCAGGCCATTGGGTCGACCGTTCGAACCGCTAGCGTGTTCGCAGCCATCCGCCTTTTCCGGCATTGGCCCCTCTTGTTCCAGTTCCGGTTGCGCTGATGGTCTCCGGTCAATCCAGCTCGCCCAGCGTAAGCGTGACTTCCTGCTTCTTCCCCGCCCGGTAAAAGGTGATCTTCAGCTTGTCGCCGATCTTCTTCTCGTTGAACAGATACTTGCGCAGCTCCATCGTCGTATCGACCTCTTTGCCGTCGAGCTCGACGATCACGTCGCGGGTCTCAAGCCCCGCGCTCTTGGCCGGATCGGTGACGTCGGTGACGATGACGCCGGCCTTCACGCTGGCTGGCAGCTTCAGCACGTCGAGTCCGCTGGTAAACGCCTGCAGGTCCTCGGAGAAGATGCCCATCTTCGGACGCTTGATCTTGTGGTCGCGAATGAGCGCCTCCAGCACCGGCCGCGCGCTGTTGACGGGAATGGCGAAGCCGAGGCCTTCCACGCCGGTGTCGGAAATCTTCATGCTGTTGATGCCGATCACCTGGCCGGCGAGATTGATCAGCGCCCCGCCGCTGTTGCCCGAGTTGATCGGGGCGTCCGTCTGGATGACCTCCATCTCCCACTGCAGATCGCCGTCCTTGCCGAGGTTCACCGGGATCGTCTGCAGCGGCGAGCTGATGATGCCCTTGGTCACGGTATGGTTGGAAAAGCTGAGACCCAGCGGATTGCCGATGGCGATCGCCGTTTCCCCCGGCTTCAGCTTGTCGGAATCGCCGAATTCGGCGACGGTGTCGATGCCGTCGTCCTTCATGGACAGCACCGCCAGATCGGTGTATTCATCCTTGCCGACCAAGGTTCCGTCGCGGCGAGTGCCGTCCGCGAGCACGATCTGGTACGTGTTGCCGGTTTCGATCACATGATTGTTCGTCACGACCAACGCCTTGCCTCCGGCCTTGCGGAAAATTACACCCGATCCCATGCCGCCGCCCTGGACCTTGTCGGCCTTTACATCCGTGGTGATCACGCTGACGACGGCGGCCTGAACGCGGCTGACCGCTTCGACGACCGGATCGGCGGAGCTGTCGGACTGGTCCACCGCCGTAACGGCGGCGACGGCGGCCTGGACCGCCTGCGGAGAGGCCGGGGAATGCAGCAGCCGGGTCACGAGGAGGGTGAAGCCGCTTCCGGTCACGAGCGAAACCGCGATCACGGCGGCCAGAAACCGTCGCTCCACCGGGGCTCTTCGCTCCCCGCGCCTCGTCCTCCGGCTCGGCTTGGTGCTGTAAAAATCGTCTTGAAACAGTCCCACAGCGGTCCCCTCCTACTGGGCTGGCTCTTTTTTTTATCTCTGACGAGGAATCTTTTCTCCCCGCTCTGACTACACTAATAATACCAGATTGCTAGAAAAGGAGAATGACCAATGAATGCCTGGGAACAAGTGGCAATGGCCGGACAGCTCGCCGATCTCGAAGAGCAGCATTACCGCACCCTCCTCCTCGCCAGCGCCCTGGCCGAGCTCATGATCGAGAAAGGGCTGATCACCCCCGAGGAAATCGCAACCCGCGCTTCCCTCCTGGAGCAGGCCGATCTCGCCGCCTGCCTGCAGCCGAACCCGGCGGATACCGCCCTGGGAGGATAAGCGGCGGCTCCGGGCGCCCTCCCTTCCCTACTCTTCCTCCAGCGTATCCCACTCCGTAGGGCGGTCGTAATAGGTATCCTTCAGCTTGACCGGAAGGTTCTCGAAGATCCCGTTCTCTTCCATGATATTCCCTACCGTTAGCCGAGCTAAATCCGTCATGTTATGATTACGGCTCAGATGAGCCAAATATACCCGTTTTGTCTGACCGCCGACGAGCTCGCAGAGCCCCTCGCCCGCCGTGTCGTTGGACAGGTGCCCGAGATCGCTCAGGATGCGCCGCTTGATGTTCCACGGGTAGCTTCCCATCCGCAGCATGCCGACGTCGTGGTTCGCTTCCAGCACCAGCACGTCGGCGTCCTGCACGCTCTCCTTGACCTTGCCGCTCAAGTACCCGAGGTCGGTCGCCACGCCCAGCTTCTCGTCGCCGCTGTAGAAGTTGTACGCGACCGGCTCCGCCGCGTCGTGCGAGATGCCGAACGACTCCACCTTAAGCGTGCCGAAATCGACCGTGGAGCCCGTGTCCATCACCCGCCGGTTCTCCTCGGCGATCTCCCCGCACTGGCGGTTCAGTTCCTCCCAGGTCTTCTCGTTGGCATAGACGGGCAGGTTGTGCTTGCGCGCAATCGCTCCGAGCCCCTTGATATGGTCCGAATGCTCATGCGTGATGAACACCGCGTCCAGATCGGCGAAGGCCAGCTCCCGCTCGGCGAGCAGCTGCTCCAGCCGCTTGCCGCTGAAGCCGGCATCGAGCAGCACCTTGGCGTCGCCGCTGTCGACGACTGTGGCATTCCCCGTCGAACCGCTCGATAGAATGGTAAAACGCAGTCCCATGATGTCTCCTTCTCTCTCAAGCACGCTAAGCCCTTTGCTCAATATTCAAATCCCGATTGCTTCCCTATTTAAGCCGCCGTCTTCCGTTCGTCTATTTGCCCTTCTCCGCCGGCTGCTCGACCGCGCCGGTGTAGGCCTGCACATAATAGATGTCCCCGTTGTCCCGGATGATGCGCCAACTGGGCAGCATGTACTGGGTTTCGGTGTTGAATTTCTGTCCGTGGTAGCCGAGCCGGATGTCGACGATGGCGAAATTCGACTCCTGGGTATTCTCGGCCAGGCTGCGGAGGGCGGTATAAGCCGAGATGACCTCCTGCCCTTGAACGTCCACTCCTGATTGTACTTCAACGTAGACTTGTTTGTAACCCGTTATTTTGCCGTTCTTCTCCGTCAGCTCAAGCGGCACGTCGAACATCGGCAAGCCTTCGTATCTCTGAAAATAGACGAGCTTCTCGCCTTTGACGCTGGTCGCCGGATCGCTCTGGTAGTCCCCCGGCTTCTCGATGCCCGCTTCCTCCATCGCCTTCCGGCTCGGGGAAGGGCTGAAGATCCCCGCCGCGCTGAAAGGCGAATTGACCGCCACCTCCGTGTCATGATTGATCTTCTCGCGGGAATTGACTGAGCGGAGCTTCGGGGTATCCTTCGGGACCTGCTTCACCTCGATGCGGATGTTGCGGCTGTTCAGCAGCTTGACCGTCTCCTCCTGGATGACGGCGGAGTTCTGGGAGGCGGTCTTGTCCCAGCGGCTGTTGTAGAGCTGGTAGCCGAGCAGTATGTTGAGCAGCAGGAACGACACGATCAAGACCGATTTGGCGCGTCCCCAATCCATGATCCGCACCCCCTTTTAGAGAAAGTCATAGCTTCCGTCCCTCAGCTCCACCGCCCAGCGGGGAATCAGCTCCACGCTCTTGTCGGAGATCTTGGCCGAATAGGCCGGGAACACATCAACGATGTTCCCCGCGTGCTTGCTGCTCTGGATGAGCTTCACCAACGACTGCCCGCCCGGCAGCACCATCTCGCGGCGGGAGAGGGCAGCGGTGTTCAGCTTGATCAGCGAGCGCTCGTAGCTCGTCACCGCTCCCTGCACCAGCGCCAGCTTGATCGCCCCGAGATCCTCTTCCGTCCCGCCGAGGATCGGCAGGTAGTCGCGGTACTGCCGGAAGACGAACTGATCCGGCTCACCCGGGCTGCGGAAGAAGGTATCCATCAGGAAAGCCCCGTTCCATCCGCCGTGCTGGTTGACGAACTGGACGGCCGTGTCGAGATCGTCCGCCGGATTGGCCTTGCTTGCGGGCGGTCCAGTGACCGGGTCGGTGAAGATCAGCCAATGCTTCTCGTTCTGCAGCTGCAAGCCTCGCTTGGCATCGGTGTAGATTTGCGAGCCGTCCTTCTCCTGCAGGTTCTTGACGATATTGGGGTCGACGAACAGGCTCCGCTTCAGCTCGTCGGCGGTAAATTGCCCATACCCCACCGTATACCCGACTACCGGCACCGGCTTTTCCGGCAGGTAATAGCCGGCATTTTGCGGCTCATAAGGCGTCAGGTACTGCCCGAAGGCGACGTTCTTGCGCACCTCGCTGATGTCCATATCGGTGCGGGCCGCATAGATCGTCGACGAATCGCTCGTGAAGAAATACGCCTCCGGCTCCCCCGAGCCGGTGTTGGCATAGATCAGAATGCGCTCGATCCTGGCCCCGCTCTGGACTTCCGCATCCACCTTCACTTCGAGAATCCGCTGCAGCGCCGGCATCGGAACCGCCTCGCGGAAGCGGATTTCTATGCCCTCGTTCTCGTTGCGGATCACGCTCCAGTTGAGCACGCTGAGGTTGTCCGGAGTCAGCTTGCGCAGGCCTTCGAAGCGGCGCTTTTGCAGGAAATCGCGGTACACCATCTTGTAGAATTGCTGCTGCGGCGAATACGGGGTGAGCAGCGTGTGCCGGTTCTCCCCCAGATGCAGCACGATCTGGTACGGATAGAGCAGGTCCTTCAGCTCCACCTGGGTGCCGCCCAACTCGGAGGGGACATAGTTGGTCGGAGCAAGCAGATCGAGCTTGGGCCGGCCATAAGCCAGCACATAGCTCTGCACGAGGCTGGCGGTGACGAGGATGGCCAGCGCCGCCGTCTTCAGGTGTTCCTTCATGCCGGTTCACCTCCTTCTCCGTACGGCACGGCAAAGGTGATCTTGGTTCCCTGTTTGTATTCCGACTCCAGTTCGATCGTTCCGCCGTGCGCCCGCACGATTTCCCGGGCAATAGCGAGGCCGAGGCCGGTGCCTCCCATGCTGCGGGAACGGGCCTTGTCCACGCGGTAAAAGCGTTCGAAGATGTGGTCGAGGTCCTTCTTCGGGATGCCGATGCCGTTGTCCTCGATGCTGACCTCGGCGAATTCCCCGTCCCGGTCGCGGCAGGACAGGACGATGCGGCCGTGATCGGGAGTGTATTTCACCGCATTGGACACGAGGTTGTCAAGCACCTGGTCGATCTTGTCGCGGTCGACGAGCGCCGGCGGCAGCTCTTCGATGTCGAGCCTGAGGGAGATCTCCTTCTGCTTGAACTGGAAGGAGAAGCGGTCTGCCACCTCCTCCAGCATCTCGGGAATGGGCGCCGGCGCCTTCTTGATCTGAGCCTGCTTCGAGTCGAAGCGGGACAGGTTCAAGAGGTCCGTCACCAGCCGGATCATCCGCTCCGTCTCGTTGCGGGTGACGCCGAGGAACCGCTTGGCCAGCTCCGGCTCGTCCATTGCTCCGTCCTCCAACGCCTCGAGGTAGCTCTTCATGGTCGTGAGCGGCGTGCGCAGCTCATGCGACACGTTGGCGACGAATTCGCGGCGGGAGCGCTCCATCTCCACCTGCTCGGTGACGTCCTGGAGGACGAGCACCGCGCCGGTGATGCCGATCTCCCGCCGATGGATCGGCGTGAGCGCCACGTGCACCTGGCGGGGGTCCTGCCCCTCTTCCGCGGCCAGCTCCAGCACCGTGCGATGCTCCTCGTCGCGGTTGTCTCCGACGTACCAGGCGTCCGGCAGCGGGACGAGGTCGCGCAAGGCCCGGCCCTCCGCCCGGTGCGGGTCGGTGGCCAGCATCTGGGCGGCGCGGTGGTTCATCAGGATGATGCGGTTCTGCTCGTCGGCGGCGATGACGCCGTCGCTCATGTTGCTCAGGATCGAGGCGAGCCGCTCCTTCTCCTCCTCACCTGCGGAGATGGCTTCCTTCAGCCGCTCCGTCATGTAATTGAACGCCTTGCCGAGCTGCCCGATCTCGTCCTCGCCATGGATGCGCACCCGCTGACGGAAACGCCCTTCCGCCACCGAGGTGACCTGCCGGGTAATCTCCTTGATCGGGCTCGTGATCGTATGCGACAGGAAGGCGCCCAGGACGGCAGTCATTGCGAGGGCGATGATCGTCCCGGACAGGAAGATGCCGTTGATCCGCCGGATCGTCGCGTACGTATCCTTCATCGACTTCTTGATGTAGACGGCCCCGAGCACCTTGCCGTCCTTCACCACGGGCACGGCCAGCACCTTGATGCGGTTGCCGAGGTCATCCATCAGCGTCTGCTCGTTGTCCTTCGTGTTCTGCAGCGCGCGGCTGATCAGAATGTTGTTGTTCTTGTGTCCGAGCACCGCCGACGCGTTCTGATCGGTCGTGCTGACGATATTGCCGTCGGCGTCGACGATCTGCACCGTGTCGGCGCTGGAAAATTTGGCGATATCCTTCAGGTCGTCGTACGATTTGAGAATCTCCTCTGGCGTCTGGCCGGCTTCGTGCGCTCTCTCCGGCAGCTTCTCCGCAGCGAAGGTCGCAAGCAGCGAGGCCTCGTACTCCAGCGAGTTGGAGAAGCTCTTGAGCGACGAGCTCTCCATCACCTGCATGAAATAGACGCCGATCAGCTGCATGGCGAACAGGATCAAGAGCACGTAGATGATGCTCATCTTCATCTGGATCGTGCGGAAAAAGCGGACTCCCTTCATTCTAGAAGCCTCCGCTGAGAGCCGGATTGCGCAGCATGTAGCCGAGTCCCCGGCGCGTGGTGATGTAGGCCGGCTGGCTCGGGTCGTCCTCAATCTTCTCCCGGAGCCTGCGGATCGTGACGTCCACAGTGCGCACATCTCCGAAATAATCGTAGCCCCATACCGCTTGAAGCAGATGCTCGCGGGTCATGACGCGCCCGGCATTCTTCGCCAGGTAGTGCAACAGCTCGAATTCGCGGTGCGTCAGATCGAGCGGCCCTCCGTCCTTGTAGACCACATACGTATCGCTGTCGATCAGCAGCTTGTGGATGCGAAGGCCTTCCTTGCCGGGGGCGGGCTCCGCCTTCGCCGTCTGCTGGTTGTTCGTCTGCCGCCTCAGATGCGCCTTCACCCGCGCCAGAAGCTCGCGGTTGCCGAAGGGCTTGGTCACGTAATCGTCGGCTCCCATCTCCAGTCCGAGCACCTTGTCGATCTCGGAATCCTTCGCCGTCAGCATGATGATCGGCGTATTGGATTGCGCCCGGATCTCCCGGCAGGCATCCATGCCGTCCTTCAGGGGCAGCATCAGGTCGAGCAGGATCAGGTCCGGATCCTCGCTCAGCGCCAGCTCCACCGCCCGAATTCCGTCGTAGGCGCAGACGACCTGGTAGCCTTCTTTTTCCAGATTGAATTTGAGAATATCCGCAATCGGCTGCTCGTCGTCGACCACCAGTATTTTTTCTTGCAAAGCCATCCCTCCGGATTCCATTTCTCGGTTCGTTGCTTCTATAGTTGAAGGACTCCAGCGCTTCAGCGAAGCTGTCCGCGCCGATCCGTTCCCTTGGCGTTGCTGTCCGTCTTGCTCGTCTTATTGTACCATATTCGGCTGGTCGCCGCCCCTGACGGGGGAACCATCTGGAATAAATTTGCAGTGCTAAGAGCCAGGTGCGGATTTCCGCCGACAACCCTTATTTCGTACCCGATTTGGTGCAAGGCTAGTGGAAAATGTATACTTTCTGAGATGTAAAAGAGCTCTCCCCGGCCGGTTCGGCCCTTGGGAAAGCTCTTAGTCAACGCTTAGGAACTGCGCCTAACTGACGTTTCTCGATTTTCTCGCGACAGTTCCTTAAGTCACCTGAAAATATCGTTGCTCTGCGGGTGCTACCAGTTCAGATACTTGAGCGGATTCTGCACACCGCCGTCCTTGATCACTTCAAAATGCAGGTGAACCCCGGTCGATTCGCCGGTGCTGCCCATGTAGCCGATCTTCTCGCCCTTCTCGACGACTTGGCCCTGGGAGACGTTCACCTTGCTCATATGGCCGTACATGGTCTTATAGCCGTTCTTATGATTGATGAGAACATAATTGCCGTAATCGTAGCGATAGCCGGTACTCTCCACGACTCCGTTGTCGGCGGCGAGAATGTTGCGGTTGGAGGAGATCAGATCGACGCCCTTATGCAGCTTGCCCCAGCGATAGCCGAAGCCGCTCGTGAGGGTAGCTGCGATGACCGGCCAAGCAAAATTCCCCGTGCCTTCGCCGAGAACCACCTTCGTGCCGCGCTTGATCACCTCGTTGACCGGCTTTTCCAGCACCTGCTCCTGAATCAGCTCTTCCTTAACCACTTCTCCGTTCTCCTTGGTGAGAGCGAAGGTCACCTTCTTCTTGCCTTCCTTGCCCGCGCTGATCTTCTTGACGATCCCTTCCTTCAAGGTCGGATCGCGAATGACGTCGGTGCCGTAGGCAAGCGATTCGGTCTCGACCACGTTCTCGACCGTTCGCACGGTGAGCGCGGGCTGCAGGACGGTCAGGTTGAGCTCCTGGCCTTCCTTGATGAAATCATCCTTGATATCGGGATTTTTCTTCTGGATGTCCTTCGTGGTGATGTCGAATTTCTGGGCGATAAAGCTGAGCGTATCACCGCTCGCCACCTTGTAGGTTCGGGGGCGGACATCGCCGGTCTTCAGGGTCTTTAACAGCGCGGCCGCATCGCTGTAGCTTCCCGGCTGAACATCAACCGGCTTCATCTCGACCTTCTCGACGAACTCCACCTTCTTCAGCACGTTGTTGCCGGGAGTCGGAGTCTTGAGCGGCGCGGCCAGTATCGCCACTTTGCCGGCGGTCTTCTCCTGCTGGGAGGCAGGGACGTAATCGCTCTTGATCGCGTCGAGAATGCGGTTCGCCTCGGCCTCGTCCTTCAGCACACCGATGCTCTTGCCGTCTACGAGCAGTTCCATTCCCACCGCGTGGGAGGAGAGCAGAGGCGAAAGCTTGGCGAGCGTGCCGGCGTTGTCGGACGCGGGCTTGAAAGCCTTTTCAGGCTTAACGGTAATGCCCTCGGTATTGAGCACCATCTGGGTACCCGGGTACTTCTCCGCGAGCTTGCGGTACTCGGAGAGCTTGAAGTCGTCCACGACCTGCGGATCGCTGACGATCCCCACTTCCTTGCCGCTCATATAGACATGATAGACTTCATAAGTATTCACTTTCACATAGTGGTTGCCGCCCCAGGTGATGGCTCCCACCAGAAGGAGCGTCCCGGCGACGAGTCCCGCCGACAGCAGGCGTCGTCGCTTGACGCCCTTCGGTTCCGGCTGGAAGAGCAGCGGCATGAGCTTCGGCCGGTCGGCCGGCTGGAGCCGGATGCGCTCAGCGGCCGGTACGGCCTCCGCCGCTATCGGCTGCTCCCGCTCTTCCGCGGCAAGATTGTCAGCCGCCGCGATGACGGTCTCCACCGGCGCCTCGGCCGCATCGCCCTTCAGCCTTGCCGGCGCGGCGAGCTTCGAGCCGCTTGCCGCGGCCTCCGCCGCGCGGCCCGGTGCGCGACCCTTCGCCGCAGCGGCTTCCGCCACGCTGCCTGGTGCGCGGTTCTTCGCCACAGCGGCTTCCGCCACGCTGCCTGGTGCGCGGTTCTTCGCCACAGCGGCTTCCGCCACGTGGCCCGATACGCGACCCTTCGCTGCAGCGGCTTCCGCCACGCGGCCCGGTGCACGGCCCTTCGCCGCAGCGGGCTTCACTCCCGGCGACAGCATAGGCCCCGGGTTCGTGCCCTTCCCTTTGGCCCCGGCCTTGCCGCTCTTCCTCTTCTTGCCGGAAGAGGCGGACTTCGCCTCCCCGCCGTTGCCCTTGGCTTTCGCGGACGAGGCGGGAGGCTTCGGCTGTTTTATTATGGCCGCATGGGAACGATCCCCGGGCCCGGTTGTCTGCTCTGGGTTGCCATGAACCGCGGCAGTCAAGCTTTGACATTGGCTATTCCGGCCTCTCTCTTCCCGAGAGAGCAATCGGCGGAACCAATCTATGCTCTTGAAAGCTGTCATGACTCTCTCCTTATAAATCGTTGTCCGCTTGAATGCTCCGGTCCCTCCGCAGGTCCCCGTCCTCCGAAACATCCTTGGAATTCCTATAAATAAGTCTATTCCTCGACAATTTACGACGAATTTCAGCGGCTGATGGCGTCCCGGGTAGGACGCGCGAGGGATGTCCCCTGCTAAAAGGCACATCCCAGCAAATCTTAATCTAATTTATCATATCGATCACAATTCTTTCAACCGTTTCGCTCACGAATTGTTTGATTATTCGTATTTGTTCAAAATATCCATCAATTGGCCATACTCTTTCGGGCTCAGATACTGCCCGGTCCGCTCCTTCATCTGCGCCAGCTCCGCCTGGGTCAGGCCGCCTTCCAGCAGGGCGGTCAGCTCCTGAAGCACCTTCTCCGGCATCTTCGTGAGCAGCGCCATCAGCTCAGCTTTATCGGTCGCCGACATTCTCTCTTTCAAGTCCACCAGCTCCTTGCTGGTCATCGCGAGAGACGCGCCGCCGGCTCCGGATTCCGTGCTGCTGAGGCTTTGCACGCGGTCCTTCTCTCCGTTGGAGTCGTTCGCCTCGCCGCCCGCGCTGCCCGTGCTGCCCGCGCTGCTTGCGCCATCCGCACTGCCGCTGCCACTGCCCGCAAAGCCTCCTGCCCCCGCTATGTCGACCGCCGGACCTGCCGCAGAGCCGTCCCCTGCCTGCGCTGCCTGGCCCGCCGTAGAGCCGTCCCCTGCCTGCGCCGCCTGGCCCGCCATAGAGCCGTCCTCTGCCTGCGCCGCCTGGCCCGCCGCAGAGCCAGCCTTCTTCCCGCCGCTTAGGCGGAGCAGGTCGGCGAGCCCGGTATCCGGCGCCTCGATGTTGTAGCTGGCGAGCAGCTTATCGACATACGTTCGGATCGTCAGCCAGGTGAAACAGAGAGTGAGGCTGCTCACCAGCAGCGTTCCGATCATCAGCTTGGCCGTCCACAGAAGCAATTTGGTCATGTCGGGTTCTCCCTTCAAGATGCAGATGACGTTCATGGCCCTTTTCGGTCCCTCACCAGTATTGACGAGAAAACCCGCCGTCTAAACCACCAGAAACCGGAGTGCCGCCTCGTTCCCATCCCCCGCTGCGCGGATGCCAAAAAGCCACAAGGATCAACGCCACCAGCGTCTTTATGGACGACGGGCCGTTTACCGGTAAAAGATCGTTTAAAGGAAGCCGGTCACAACCCATTCTGAACCCCAAGGAGAGGATCGGCGATAGCAAAACGTTCCCCGTATTGTCCCTCTGTAGTGGACAATTCATGCCTATTTGTCTTTCATAAGGTGGACACTCCTCTGCTAGAGAGATAGAGCCCCAGCCACTCAAAAAATCGCCTATCTAGTAGCTTTCACCTCGGAACGACCCATATCTTGTGCTCGATTTGAAGGAGGCTCCACCCCACACTCTAGCCGGCCGTGTCCACCTTCTAAAAGACATTTTAGCCGGAAAAGTCCACCCCACGCGCACACGAGCACGAACATGCATAGGTATTACAATGCGCACGCGCTGCTGCCTACATTCATTTGTATTTTTCAGACATTCTGATCCTCCAAGGATAAACACCTCCCGGAGACCTCATGACGTCGGGCATATACCGATCTTTTGAAAAAAGCCACGCTCCCCGGTCACCCGGAAAACATGGCTTGAACGTGTTGCTATGCGGCGGAGCGAACCGCCTCCTGCCTCCTGCCTCCTGTACAGCCGGCTGTCTTCTTACACGTAGATCGGCCGGACCTGGTTCGTCTGCTCGCGGTTGCGGCCGACGGAGAAGATTGAGATCGGAATGCCGGTCAGCTCCGACACTCGGCTCACGTAGCGACGGGTATTCTCCGGCAGCTGATCCAGCGACCGCACCGCCGAGATATCCTCGCTCCAGCCCGGCAGCTCTTCGTAGACGGCTTCGCATTCATTCAGCACATCGAGGCTCGCTGGGTAATGCTCGATGGTCTCGCCCTTGTAGCGATAGCTGGTGCAGATCTTCACCGTTGCTAGGCCGGTCAGCACATCGAGCGAGTTCAGCGAGAGGCCGGTGATGCCGCTCACGCGGCGGGCGTGCCGGACGACGACGCTGTCGAACCAGCCGACGCGGCGCGGACGTCCGGTGACCGTGCCGTATTCATGGCCGGTCTCGCGGATGAAGTCGCCGAGCTCGTTGTTCAGCTCCGTCGGGAACGGACCGTCGCCGACGCGAGTCGTGTACGCCTTGGCGACGCCGATGATCTGGTTGATCTTCGTCGGGCCTACCCCCGAGCCGATGCAGACCGCCCCGGCGGACGGGTTCGATGAGGTGACGAACGGATAAGTCCCGTGGTCGATGTCCAGCATGACGCCTTGAGCGCCCTCGAACAGCAGGCGCTTGCCCTGGTCGATCATGTCGTTCAGCACGACGGACGTGTCCGTGACGTACGGGCGCAGCTTCTCGGCGTACTTCAGGTAGTTCGCGAGAATCTCTTCCACATCCACGCCCTGGCCCTCGTAGACCTGCTCGATCAGCGAATTCTTCTCCTTCACGTTGTGCCGCAGCTTGCGCTCGAATTCCTTCGCGTCGAGCAGATCAGCGATGCGGATGCCGCAGCGGGCGGCTTTGTCCATGTACGCCGGACCGATGCCTTTGCCGGTCGTGCCGATCTTGTTGGCGCCCTTGCGCTCTTCCTCCAGCTTGTCGAGCACGAGATGATACGGCAAGATGACATGGGCGCGGTCGCTGATCTTCAGGTTGGCCGCGGAGAAGCCGTTTTCCATGATGTAAGCGATTTCTTCGATCAGCGCAGCCGGGTTGATGACCGTACCGTTGCCGATGACGCACAGTTTATCATTATAAAAGATCCCGGACGGAATCAAGGTCAGTTTGTATTTTTTATCGTTGATGAGAATCGTATGTCCAGCATTGTTCCCCCCTTGGTAGCGGGCGACAACCTCCGCCGACTCCGCCAGGAAATCGGTGATTTTGCCTTTTCCTTCGTCTCCCCATTGGGTTCCGACGACTACTACGGTTGGCATGAACATTCCCCCGTTAGACGCGCGTCAGAGCGCGCCGGATTTAGCCGCTTGCGGACCGGTGCGCTATCCGCGCAAGGCACCCGCTTCCACCGGGCACATCCAGTGGCGGCATCCCCGCACATGACAAAGCCATGCTTTCCGGGTGACGCGTCAAAGCAGCATTACCAGTGTACCAGCCGCCCCCGGCAAAGTCAATTTGAAAAGACGAACGATATTTGTTTTTTCTGTTAAAATGTTCGTATATTCTGAGGGGAATGAGCCCTTTTTTCGCTTCCCCTTCGCCTTCGCCCTGCTCGACATGCCAGCTTTTCCGGCGATTGATGCAGACCACCTTGCCGCCCGCTTCGTCCACCACCGCGAGCATGGTCGTCAGAACGACTTCATCCACCTTGGCTCACATCCCTTGTTCATCCCTTGTTCATCCCTTGTTCATCCCTTGTTCATCCCTTGTTCATCCCTTGTTCATCCCTTGTTCATCCCTTGTTCATCCCTTGTTCATCCCTTGTTCATCCCTTGTTCCTCCCTTCTTC
>Ga0255334_1000452_pt1 | contig 32100 bp, 22 predicted proteins | sample EtOH5_35cm_T3_12_FD_202080 | JGI IMG/M metagenome (GOLD analysis project Ga0255334, IMG submission 202080) | Sandy soil microbial communities from University of British Columbia, Vancouver, Canada - EtOH5_35cm_T3_129 | ecosystem: Engineered > Artificial ecosystem > Sand microcosm > Unclassified ... | reverse complement strand
CGTCGAGGCTCATCGTCAGGCCGATGCACAACGCCATGGCGATGCTAAGAAAACGTTTCATAAAGGGAATTCCCATTTGTGGATGGCACGCGCGCCATGTTGCACAGCTGAAGTGTTACTGGCTAGCGGCAGAGTGTTTCGGGCTTTTGCCTGACAGGTTGCGTTCAGCTTCAGTCAGCGCAATAAGGCCTGTTAACTTTGGTCTGTAGGATGAATGGATAAGTTCTGTAGGAAAGGTGTCTAGCGTCGCAGCGCCAGCATCACGACACCGGCCGTGATCAGGCCGATCCCGCCCCATTGGCGCAGATCAAGTTTTTCACCCAGCAGGATCACGCCGAGCACCGCCACCAGCACAACGCTGAGTTTGTCCACCGGAGCGACCAGCGAGGCCGGCCCCAGTTTCAGTGCGCGGAAATAACAAATCCACGAAGCGCCTGTGGCCAGTCCCGACAACAGCAGGAACAGATAGCTCCTGGCCGAGATCGATCCTAATGACTGATATTGGCCCGTGGCGTACAAAATCAAGGCCAGGCTGACCAGCACCACTACTGTACGCAGCAGGGTAGCGAAATCGGAATTGACGTTTTCGATGCCGATCTTGGCGAAGATAGCGGTCATTGCCGCGAAAGCGGCTGACATCAGGGCCCAGAATGTCCAGGAAGAAAAGAAGCCTGAGCCCATAGGTCGTTTCCTTGCAGATCAGCCAACCCTAACCTTGTGGGAGCGGGCTTGCTCGCGAAAGCGATGGGTCAGTTAACGTTGATGTCGACTGGCACACCGCTTTCGCGAGCAAGCCCGCTCCCACATTGGACCTCTGTGGTCCTTAGATCGCTTCCAGTTTCGCGTAACCCAGCATCAGCCACTTGCTGCCTTCGCTGAAGTTCACCTGCACCCGCGCCTGAGCCCCGGCGCCTTCGAAGTTCAGGATCACGCCATCGCCGAACACCGAGTGCCGAACGGCTTGGCCGAGGCTGAAACCGGTGTCGGGGATCTCGCTGCCACCAAACAGGCTGCTGGAGCTCTGCTGCTGACCGCCGCCAAACGGACGACTGACGCTGTTGGACAGCCGCACTTCCTGGATCAGGCCTTTCGGCACTTCACGTACGAAACGCGACACTTTGTTGTAGGTCTCGCTGCCATACAGGCGTCGGGTTTCAGCATAGGTCATCACCAGATTCTGCATGGCGCGGGTGATACCGACATAGGCCAAACGCCGTTCCTCTTCAAGACGTCCCGGCTCTTCCAGGCTCATTTTGTGCGGGAACAGCCCTTCTTCCATGCCCACCAGGAACACGTAAGGGAATTCCAGGCCCTTGGCGCTGTGCAAGGTCATCAACTGAATGCTGTCTTCGTGCTCATCGGCCTGAGTATCGCCAGCCTCCAGCGACGCGTGGCCGAGGAATGCCGCGAGTGGCGTCAGGTCTTCATCCTCTTCCGAGTTTTCGAAGTTGCGTGCGGCGCTGACCAGCTCCTCAAGGTTTTCTACCCGTGCCTGGCCTTTCTCGCCTTTTTCCGCTTCGTGATAGGCAATCAGCCCGGACTGCTCGATGACGGTCTGGGTCATCAGGTGCAGTGGCATTTCCATGCACTTGGCGGCGAGGTTCTCGATCAGCTCGATAAACGCCCCAAGCGCGCCAGCGGCACGGCCGGTCAGCCCTTTATTGGCGACCAGCAGGCGCATCGCTTCCCACATCGACACATCGCTGTGGCGCGCATGGTCGCGAATCGCTTCAACGGTTTTCTCGCCGATGCCGCGGGCCGGAACGTTGATCACCCGCTCCAGCGCTGCATCGTTGCCGCGGCCTTCCAGCAAACGCAGGTAAGCCATGGCGTTCTTGATTTCTGCCCGTTCGAAGAAGCGCTGACCGCCATAGATGCGGTACGGAATGCGCTCGCGCAGCAACGCTTCTTCCAAAACGCGCGATTGGGCGTTCGAACGGTACAAAATCGCGATATCGCTGCGAGCCAAGCCGGTTTTCAGCGCGCTTTCGATGGTTTCCACCACATAACGAGCTTCGTCGTGTTCGTTGAACGCGGCGTACAGGTTGATCGCTTCCCCTTCGCCGCCATCGGTCCACAGCTCTTTGCCCATGCGCCCGGTGTTGTTGGCAATCAGGGCGTTGGCGGCCTTGAGGATACCGGCAGTGGAGCGGTAGTTCTGCTCCAGGCGGATGGTCTCGGCGTCCGGGAAATCGTCGGAGTACTGATAGATGTTCTCGATTTTCGCGCCGCGCCAGCCGTAGATCGACTGATCGTCGTCGCCGACCACCATCAGGCTGTCGCCGCCCTTGGCCAGCAGTCGCAGCCAGGCGTACTGCACGGCGTTGGTGTCCTGGAACTCGTCCACCAGAATGTGACGGAAGCGCTTCTGATAGTGCGCCAGCAAACCCGGGTGATCGCGCCACAGGTCGAGGGCTCGCAGCAGCAGTTCGGAGAAGTCGATGACGCCGGCGCGCAGGCACGCGGCCTCATAGGCTTCATAAATGCTGCGCATCGTGGCCAGGAACAGATCGCCGCTGGCTTGAATATGTTGCGGGCGCAGACCTTCGTCTTTCTGCCCGTTGATGAACCACTGGGCCTGACGGGCCGGCCAGCGTTGCTCGTCCAGGCCCAGTTCGCGGATCACCCGCTTGACCAGTCGTTGCTGGTCGTCGCTGTCGAGAATCTGGAAGGTCTGGCTCAGTCCGGCTTCCTGCCAGTGCGCCCGCAGCAAGCGGTGCGCCAGGCCGTGGAAGGTGCCAACCCACATGCCGGCCGGGTTGATGCCCATCAGCTGCTCGATGCGATGACGCATCTCGGCAGCGGCCTTGTTGGTGAAGGTCACCGACAGGATGGAGTGGGGCGAGGCGTTTTCGACCTGGATCAACCAGGCGATACGGTGCACCAGCACTCGGGTTTTACCGGAACCAGCACCGGCCAGGACCAACTGACGACCCACGGAGGCAGCTACGGCCTGGCGTTGGGCATCGTTGAGGGAGTTCAGCAGAAGGGAGAGATCATCGCGCATCGGGGCATTCTAGGGGGCCGCGTCACACCGGGCAAACCCCGCTTTGCTTTAGCCGATGAAAGATACGCGCAGGACGACCGGTCGGTCACTGGCTGCAAGCATTGGCGGGGCTCGCTTCCAGCGTTTTCGGGGGGCAAAGGGCCTCCGTGCTTTTGTTGAATTTATGATCTGGAGCAGTTTGGTAAGGGCATTGGCTTGTGTATGCTCCGTTCACGTTTCGGGCTCATGCTCATCATTATAAGAACAAGAACATTGCCTATGACCCTCAGCTCCGACCTGTCGGGCCCCACTGTGGAGCCCCGGGTTATCCGCAAACAGTACGCCATGGAAATGGCGGTCGAGCGCACGCGCCTGCTTTACCAGGGCTCGCTGCTGCCTACGCTGTTCATGCTGATCAATGGCCTGGTGTGTGCGGGATTGCTGTGGAGTCCGCAGCGCTACTTCCTGGTCAGCGTCTGGCTGGTGTGGTTGTTGTCGTTGGTGGCGTTGCGGGTGATCCAGGTCGCCGCTTTCGATTCGGCCATTCCCAATCGTCAGGCGCATCCGATCTGGCGTCGCATGTTTTTGCTGGGCTCGGCCATGACTGGCCTGACCCTCGCTGGCGCGGGCATCGCCCTGGTGCCTGCCGACAATTTCATCCAGCAAGCCTGGGTGTTCGGCCTGATCGGCGCGGCAGCGCTCTCGGCCAGCGTGGCCTACGCCGTCAGTCTGCCGGCCTTTCTATCCTTTACCTTGCCTTGTCTGTTGCCGGCCATCGCCTATTTATTCTGGGGCGGCGACCAGCAGGAACAGGGCTGGGGCTGGTTCGGGCTGATCTTGTTGGGGGCGTTGAGCGTGGTGGCCTGGCAGGTCAATCGGCTGATTGATCGCGGGTTGCTGCGACGTTTCCAGAATCAGGCACTGATCGAACACCTGCAGCAGACCCAAAGCCGTAGCGAACAGCTGAATCACGAACTGGCCAGGGAAATCGACCAGCGCCGTCGCGCCGAAGACGAGTTGCGCGAAATTCAGATCGGGCTTGAAAGCCGCGTCGCCCAGCGCAGCCTGGAACTGGACGCCGCCAACCAGGCCTTGAGCAAAAGTGAAGCGCGCCTGGCGCTGGCCTTGCAGGCCAGTGAGCTGGGGCTATGGGACTGGAACCTGCAAACCGACGAAGTCCATCACACCCATATCCAGGAATTGTTCGGCCTGGAGCCGGAGTTCGTGACGGCCATGTTGCGTCACCTCAAGCCGCGCCTGCACCCCGAGGATTTACCATCGCTGAAGCGCGCGCTGGTCGAGCATTTGAAGGGGCGCAGCGAGGACTATCAGATTGAATACCGCGTGCGCCATGGCGATGGTCATTGGGTCTGGATCGAAGACCGCGGCCGAGCGGTTGAGCGTAGCGAAAGCGGCCGGGTGATCCGCATGGTCGGCACCCGCCGTGACATCAGTGCCAGCAAGAGCCTGGAAGCGCAGCAGCAATTGGCCGCTACGGTGTTCGAGGCGGCCAGCGAAGGCATCATGATTTTCGATCCGAATTACGCGCTCATCGCGGTCAACCAGGCGTTCAGCCGCTTGACGGGCTATGACACCGACGACATGCTCGGACGCAATGTGGTGGAGTTGCCATGCAGTCGCGACGCCCGTCGCCACTACGGGGCGATTCATCAGGCGCTGGAGCAACACGGCAGTTGGCAGGGCGAACTGGTGGAAACCCGCAAGAACGGCGAACTGTATCCGCAATGGCTGCAACTCAATACCGTGCGCGATGCGCGGGGGAATGTCAGCCATATCGTCGGTTTCTTCGCCGATCTCTCGGCGCGGCGCGAATCCGAAGAGCGCATGCGTTACCTGACTCACTACGACGAACTGACGGGGCTGGCCAATCGTTCGTTGTTCCGCGAGCGCTTGCGCGAGGCCCATCAGCGCGTGCGCCAGGGCGGGCGTAGTCTGGCGTTGTTGCACATCAACCTGGACCGCTTCAAGTTACTCAACGACAGCCTTGGCCATGAAATTGCTGACCAGCTGTTGCAGAAGATGGCTCGGCGCCTGGTCAATGCGTTGCCGGAAGCAGACACCATTGCGCGATTGTCCGGCGATGAGTTCGCGGTGCTGTTCGATACTTACGGCAGCCTCTCAAGCCTGGCGCGAGTGGCAACGCGCCTATCGACCAAATTGCGTGTGCCGGTGACCGTCGACGGGCATGAACTGGTCGTCAGCGCCTCCATGGGCATCAGCATGTTGCCGGATAACGCCCGGGAAATTTCCGCGCTGGTGAGCCAGTCGAACATGGCGATGCAACATGCCAAACACCTGGGCGGCAACAACTTCCAGTTCTACACCGACAGCCTGCAAGCCAGCACGCTCGAGCGCTTGCAGCTGGAAAACCAGCTGCGTAAAGCCATTGAAGAGAAGCAGCTGAAGGTGTTTTACCAACCGAAACTCTGCCTCGCCACGGGCCGGCTGAATGCCGCCGAGGCTTTGGTGCGCTGGGATCACCCCACCATGGGCAGCGTGCCGCCAGGAGACTTTATCGGCCTGGCCGAAGAAACCGGACTGATCGGCCCGATCGGCGAGTTCGTTTTGCGTCAGGCGTGCTGGCAGGCCTGTGAATGGCAGCGTCAGGGGCTGGAACCGATTCGGGTGTCGGTCAATTTGTCGGTGCATCAGTTGCGACAGGGCAAGCTGGTCAGCCTGGTGCGCCAAGTGTTGGAGGAAACCGGCCTGGCGCCGCACTACCTCGAACTGGAGCTCACGGAAAGCCAGTTGCTGGACAGCGTCGAACACATCATCGCGACCTTCCAGCAGTTGCGTGATCTGGGTGTGAAGCTGGCCATCGACGATTTTGGCACCGGGTATTCGTCCCTGAGCTACCTCAAGCGTATTCCGGTGGATTACGTGAAGATCGATCAGGCGTTTATCCGCGGTCTGGGAGAGGGGAGCGTGGATGCGGCGATTACCCGGGCGATCATTGCGATGGCTCACGGGTTGTCATTGAAGGTTGTGGCTGAAGGTGTGGAGCGGTCGGAGCAGCTTGAGTTCTTGAGGGTTGAACGCTGTGATGAAGTGCAGGGCTATCTGATCAGTCGCCCGATAGAAGCGGGTGGGTTGGCGGACCTTTTGCGAGCGCAATCCGCCCACGTCGCACAATCAGACCTTCCCGCCACGTGAAGTGACGGGAAGGCGTTTACAGGCTTAGTGTGTAATCAGGACATCATCGATATGGTGAATCTGTTCACCTTTATAGAAGATGCTCACGCCGGAAACATTAGAATTGCCCAGTGCTTTGTATTCGACAACTTTATCCGTTTCAACGGGCAGCGAAACGTCGTTGGAAGTTTCAAGAAGCAACTCCAGTCGCAGATCCAAGGACTTGTCCTGAATATCGGTCATCACCAGTTTAGGGGTGATGCCTGTGTGTGCGACGGTTACAGTGCCGAAGGCGCGGAAAGAAGCTGCGCCGGGCATGCGGTCAATTTGTGCGGTCCAGTTTTTGGTTTTAATGCTCATGGTGTGGAACTCCTTTAATTAAGTTTGATTGCTTCCTGCACGATTAAAGTAACGAGGAGAAGTTGTTTTTGGAAGAGGCTTGTTAGTTGCATTTGTAAGTTCAAGTGTTTCATTTGTTTGTTCTTATAACAACTAAGCTCCGGGAACTTCGATCAGGTTGTTCCAGGGTGGTTGTCAGCTTCAAGGGGGAGGCTTCGGTTGCGCTGAAGCGCTGACAATGAGTGCTACATGGAGCGCGCACGCCTGAAAACGAGGGATTCGGTTACGCATTGAGCAGGCAAAAAGCCGATTCATGTAGTATAACTACAAGCTTGCTACATCCCCGGCGCCTGCCAATAACAAAGAGTCCAGACCTTGAATCTGCTGCAACACATCGCCCAGTCACGCCACCTGTTACGCAAGTCGGAGCTGAAGGTCGCCGACCACGTGCTGCTTGATCCAGCGGCGGTGATGCACAGTTCCATGGCCGACCTGGCCCACAGCGTAGGCATCAGCGAGCCGACCATCGTACGGTTCTGCCGCGCCATTGGTTGTTCAGGGTTTCAGGATCTGAAACTGAAGCTGGCGCAGAGCCTCGCGGCCGGTGCGAGCTTCGGCCAGTTTGCAATCCATGAAGACGATTCGGTCGCCGACTACAGCCTGAAAATTTTCGACACCACCTTGCACACCCTGATGGAAGTTCGCGAGAAGCTCGATCCTGTGGAGTTGCAGCGTGCGGTGTCGCTCATGTCCCAGGCTCAGCGTGTCGAGTTCTACGGTTTCGGTGCCTCAGGTGCCGTGGCTGCGGATGCCCAGCACAAGTTCTTCCGTTTGCTGCTGACAGCGGCGGCGTATTCCGACCCGCACATGCAGGCGATGTCGGCGGTCACGTTGAAGCCCACCGACGTGGCGATCTGCATTTCCCAGTCCGGGCGTTCCAAAGACCTGTTGATCACCGCGAACCTGGTGCGCGAAAGCGGCGCCTCGCTGATCACCTTGTGCCCGAGCCAGACACCATTGGCCGAACTGTCGACCGTCAACCTGGCGATCGACGTGCACGAAGACACCGAAATCTATACGCCGTTGACCTCGCGCATCGCCCATCTGGTGGTGATCGACGTGCTGGCGATGGGTGTGGCCATGGCGCGCGGGCCGAGCCTGGTCAACCACCTCAAGAGCGTTAAACGCAGCCTTCGCAGCTTGCGGTTGTCGCCCAAATCGGTGAAAGCTCTCGACGACTGATTTGACCTGACATGCCGGAAGGTCGTTCCGACCTTTTCGCGAGCAAGCCCGCTCCCACAGGAGACCGCGATCAAATGTGGGAGCGGGCTTGCTCGCGAAGGCGTCCTCAAAAGCGCCACATCTACTCTGCAATATTCACATCGCTGTAACGCGCAAGCCGCCAAACCGTCATCCCCCGCGCCCATTCTGTAACTCCCGTAATCGCCTTGGGAGACTCGAAATGGCCCAGCCCTACGAAGAACGCAACAGCGCCGTCAAAACCCGTCGTCAGCAAGAAGACCAGCGCCGCATGGAATTTCGCCGCGCCATCGAAGATCGCTGCGAGCGCCGCCAGTTGCTGGCAGAGATCGGCGACTTTCCTGATCTGGAACTCAACTACTGGCAGGCTGCGCCCGCAACTTCCCGTCGAAACGCTCAACCAGGGCGCTGATCTGCACCCGTTCGCTGCGGATAAACGCAAGGAATGCGTGGGCCACCGGCGACAGCCGTTTGGCCTTGGCCTGCACCAGGCACCAACTGCGAAACAGCGGCAACTCTTCGACCGGTAATTCGATCAATCCACCGGTCGCCAACTCCAGGTTCAGGGCGTGGCGTGTCAACAGCGCGACGCCCAGACCCGCCAACACACATTCACGTTGGGCTTCGGCCGATGCCACCTCCTGGGTCTGGTTGAAGTGCACGCGTTTTTCCTTGAAATACTCTTCGCACGCCAGTCGCGTTCCCGAGCCGGGCTCGCGCAGCAGCAGCGTGTAGGGTTCGAGGTCCTGCAGGCGCAGCGGCCCCATGTGGCACAGCGGATGATCCGGTGGCGCCACGGCGACGATCGGGTTGTTGAGGAACGGCAGAAACTCCAGCCCCATGTCCTGCGGCACCATGGACATGATCACCAGGTCATCGCGGTTGTCGGAAAGACGCCGGATCACTTGCCCACGGTTGACCACGGTCAGTTGCAGGTTCACTTCCGGATGCTGGCGTTTGAACGCGGCAAACAGGTGCGGCACGAAATACTTGGCGCTGGATTCCACCGCCAGTTTCAACTGGCCCTGCAATGATCCCTGCATGTCCGACAACTGCATGTCGAGGTTTTCCAGGCGCCCGAAAATGTCCCGGCTGGCACGTTGAAGGGCTTCGGCGGCCTCCGTCATGTAAAGCTTTTTGCCGACGTAATCGAACAGCGGCTGACCGATCAGCTCCTCAAGTTGACGAATCTGCAGGCTCACGGCAGGTTGTGTGAGTGACATTTCGTCCGCTGCGCGGCTGTAGGATCGCAAATCACAGACTTCATTGAAGATCTGCAATTGACGCAATGTCATACGCATCAATGACTTACGCATTTTCTACACGCTCTCGAACCAGGCTGACGGTTCAACTATAAGTCTTTACTTATGCCTAACCCAATAATTAATCATTTTTGTTAATCCCTTGCGGGGGCTAGTGTGGGGCTGCGACTAAATCGAAACATTTAGTCACGCGTCGACCTCCTCCAGCAGGTCGTGGGTACCACCGGCTCAAGGGAAATTCCAAGTGATAACAAAGATCCTGATCGCCAACCGTGGTGAGATTGCCGTACGAATCGTGCGTGCCTGCGCCGAAATGGGCATTCGCTCGGTCGCGATCTATTCCGATGCCGACCGTCATGCCTTGCATGTGAAACGCGCGGATGAAGCCCACAGCATCGGTGCCGAGCCACTGGCCGGTTACCTGAATGCGCGCAAGCTGGTGAATCTGGCGGTAGAGACCGGTTGTGATGCGTTGCATCCCGGCTACGGTTTCCTCTCGGAAAACGCTGAGCTGGCAGATATCTGCGCAGAGCGCGGTATCAAGTTCATCGGTCCATCGGCTGAAGTGATTCGCCGCATGGGCGACAAGACTGAAGCCCGTCGCAGCATGATCAAGGCGGGTGTACCCGTCACCCCGGGGACCGAAGGCAACGTCGCGGGCATCGAGGAAGCTCTGGTCGAAGGCGATCGTATCGGTTATCCGGTGATGCTCAAGGCAACTTCCGGTGGTGGTGGCCGCGGTATCCGTCGCTGCGACAGCCGGGAAGAGCTTGAACAAGCATTCCCTCGGGTCATTTCCGAAGCCACCAAGGCCTTTGGTTCTGCGGAAGTGTTCCTGGAAAAATGCATCGTCAATCCGAAACACATCGAAGCGCAGATTCTCGGCGACAGCTTTGGCAACGTGGTGCACCTGTTCGAGCGTGACTGCTCGATTCAGCGCCGCAACCAGAAGCTCATCGAAATCGCCCCGAGCCCGCAATTGACCCCGGAACAGCGTGCCTATATCGGCGACCTGTCGGTGCGTGCGGCCAAGGCGGTGGGTTACGAAAACGCCGGCACCGTGGAGTTCCTGCTCGCCGAGGGCGAGGTGTACTTCATGGAAATGAACACCCGGGTGCAGGTGGAACACACCATCACCGAAGAAATCACCGGCATCGATATTGTGCGCGAGCAGATCCGCATCGCGTCCGGCCTGCCGCTTTCGGTGAAACAGGAAGACATCCTGCACCGCGGTTTTGCGCTGCAGTTCCGGATCAACGCCGAAGACCCGAAGAACAACTTCCTGCCGAGCTTCGGCAAGATCACCCGTTACTACGCGCCCGGCGGCCCCGGCGTGCGCACCGACACAGCGATCTACACCGGCTACACCATTCCGCCGTTCTACGACTCCATGTGCCTGAAGCTGGTGGTGTGGGCGTTGACCTGGGAAGAGGCGATGGACCGTGGCTTGCGCGCCCTCGACGACATGCGTCTGCAGGGGGTCAAGACCACCGCCGCGTACTACCAGGAAATCCTGCGCAATCCGGAATTCCGTAGCGGCCAGTTCAATACCAGCTTCGTTGAAAGCCACCCTGAACTGACCAACTATTCGATCAAGCGCAAACCCGAAGAGCTGGCCCTGGCCATCGCCGCCGCCATCGCCGCCCACGCAGGCCTGTGAGGAATATTCCAATGACCAAGAAAATCCACGTTACCGACACAATCCTGCGCGACGCCCACCAATCGCTGCTCGCCACCCGCATGCGCACCGAAGACATGCTGCCGATCTGCGACAAGCTCGACAAAGTCGGCTACTGGTCGCTGGAGTGCTGGGGCGGCGCGACCTTCGACGCTTGCGTACGTTTCCTGAAAGAAGACCCGTGGGAGCGTCTGCGTCAGCTGCGCGCTGCGCTGCCTAACACGCGCCTGCAAATGCTCTTGCGTGGCCAGAACCTGCTGGGCTACCGCCATTACAGCGACGACGTGGTCAAGGCTTTCGTCGCCAAGGCGGCGGTCAACGGCATCGACGTGTTCCGTATCTTCGATGCGATGAACGACGTGCGTAACCTGCGCGTCGCCATCGAAGCCGTAAAAGCGGCCGGTAAACACGCCCAGGGCACCATCGCGTACACCACCAGCCCGGTGCACACCATCGACGCGTTCGTTGCGCAAGCCAAGCAAATGGAAGCCATGGGTTGCGACTCGGTGGCAATCAAGGACATGGCTGGCCTGCTGACGCCATACGCCACCGGCGAATTGGTCAAGGCGTTGAAATCCGAGCAGTCGCTGCCGGTCTTCATCCACTCCCACGACACCGCTGGCCTGGCCACGATGTGCCAACTCAAGGCCATCGAAAACGGTGCCGATCACATCGACACTGCGATCTCCAGTTTCGCCTCGGGCACCAGTCACCCAGGCACCGAGTCGATGGTTGCCGCCCTGAAAGGCAGCGAGTACGACACCGGCCTGAACCTGGAACTGCTGCAAGAGATCGGCCTGTACTTCTACGCCGTGCGCAAGAAATACCACCAGTTCGAAAGCGAATTCACCGCCGTCGACACCCGCGTGCAAGTCAACCAGGTACCGGGCGGGATGATCTCCAACCTGGCCAACCAGTTGAAAGAGCAGGGCGCCCTGAACCGCATGGCGGAAGTGCTGGCCGAAATCCCGCGGGTTCGTGAAGACCTCGGCTTCCCTCCGCTGGTGACCCCGACCTCGCAAATCGTCGGTACCCAGGCGTTTTTCAACGTGCTGGCCGGCGAGCGCTACAAGACCATCACCAACGAAGTGAAGCTTTACCTGCAAGGCGGCTACGGCAAAGCGCCGGGCACCGTGAACGAAAAACTGCGTCGCCAGGCGATCGGCAGCGAAGACGTGATCGACGTCCGTCCTGCCGACTTGCTCAAGCCGGAAATGACCAAGCTGCGTGCCGAAATCGGCGCCGTGGCCAAGTCTGAAGAAGACGTGCTGACCTACGCCATGTTCCCGGACATCGGCCGCAAATTCCTCGAAGAACGTGCTGCCGGCACGCTGACTCCAGAAGTGCTGCTGCCAATTCCTGAGCCAGGTGGCGTGGCTTCGGCCGGTGGCGAAGGCGTGCCGACCGAGTTCGTTATCGACGTCCACGGTGAAACCTACCGCGTCGACATCACCGGTGTCGGCGTCAAGGCTGAAGGCAAGCGTCACTTCTACCTGTCCATCGACGGAATGCCGGAAGAAGTAGTGTTCGAACCGCTCAACGAATTCGTCAGCGGCGGCAGCAGCAAGCGCAAGCAAGCCACTGCACCGGGCCACGTCAGCACCACCATGCCGGGCAATATCGTCGACGTGCTGGTCAAGGAAGGCGACACCGTCAAAGCCGGCCAGGCCGTGCTGATCACCGAAGCGATGAAGATGGAAACCGAAGTCCAGGCGGCCATCGCCGGCAAGGTCACCGCCATCCACGTAGCCAAGGGTGACCGAGTGAATCCGGGCGAAATCCTGATCGAGATCGAAGGCTGAGTTAACAGCCTCGATATAACGCTTTAAACCTCGGGGGGGCATGTGCTCCCCTTTTTTTTCGCCCGGAGTTCGTGGCGCCACTCACCAATACTGTGGGAGCGGTGTCATTTGCTGATTAGAACGTCATTCGCCACTGACCTGTGACACCGTGACTGCGGCTGTCGCTGCCCATTTCACCCGTGAGGCCCAAACCGAGGGTATTGCGTGTGGAAAGCTTGAGGTCCACGCCCGCATCGACCATCAACGAGTTCCGATCCAATGGCGCACTGTAGACGCTGTAGTCATTCCCTCCGGTGACAAGACGTTGCCTGGTTTCGGTGTAGATCTTGCCGTATGAGTGTTTCCAGCCAGCGCTCACGCGCGGTGACAGTTGCACACCGTTATCCAGCGTATTGAGCTTCGCCAGACGGAGGCCGAATGCGCTGCTGAAGTTTTCCTCGGACTGCCCGTGGACGTTCAGCGCTGCATCGCCACCTTTTTCCGTGAAACTGTCGCGCTGATAACGTTGGTATCCAACGCTCGCAAACGGCTCGATGCTGAAGTTGGCGCGGCCCAGGTTGTAACCGACTTCCGCGAAGGCTTGTTGGGTAGACGCATCGTAGCGGCCTTTGGGGCGATCCTTGAAACCGGAGAATTCGACCCGGCGAGCGCTGTTTCCGTCGTGGCTATTGTGAGTCGCACCCATGCGCAAGGACATCGGTCCGTCCTGAAGCAGGGCGTAAGCCCCCACGTGCCAACTGTCCAAATCACCCTCGAGCTCCGTGCTTTTCTGACGGGTACGGGATTGGCCTGCCATCACCCCCAGTCGCCAGTGTTCATCAACTTGCCTATCGGCTCCCAATACCAAACCTTGGCTGGAGTGCTGCAAGGGATGATATTCGCGATCGAGTTTCCCGCTGTGTCCCAGCGCCTGAAGCCAGACCCTGCCACTCCCTTCGCTTCCGGCCGCCAGACGAGGCGTACGGTTCTGATTGTAAGAGACACCGGTGTTGTTTAGCTGGCGCATGGCCGAGAGAAGGGTGGCGGTGACAGGGCCGTCGCTGTTCAGCGTCGCCTTGGCGAGATTGGCGTTGCTGTCGCCGGCTAGAATTTCGAGGGCATAGGGGGCGGTCGCTCTATCGGAGGCGAGAAGGGCGGTAACGGCGGCGTTCGTTGAGGTGGACGTTTGTTGAGCTGCGGCGGCAGTGCTTGTGGCAGCAGATGGTTGCGCAGTTGTGGCGGAGTCTTCAGTTGTCTTTTCGACGATGCTGCTGGGCATGCTCTCAGAGGATGTTTGAGTTTGGGCAATGTTTTGCGGCTCGATGATGCTTTGGCCGAACGCCTGCCCGCTTTCGGAAGTAGCGAAACTCGCGATGGGCACACCGTTACGGGCGTAGGTCAGACCGACCGTCTTTTTGTTGTATTGCAGAGAGGGTTCCATATAGGCCAGGTCGTGGAGGACTTTGCCGAATTCGCCTTCTACCTTTTTAGCCTCAATGATGGTGTGCTGGCTGCTTTGCGGATACTCGCCCGGCATTGCGACGATTTTCAGTGTGGCGCCGCCCAGGCTGGCAGTGCCTCCGACCTTTATCGTTCCTGCACTGCCATCAGGATTGACCTCGTACGCCAATACGGCTTTCTCGGATAGGCTCAAGTCACCTCTGACCTTGGGCGCGCCGTGCAATCTGTTGATATCGACAAGACCATGCACGCCTAGGCTGCCGACGGTGCCAGACCCCGCGAAAGTACCACCCTCTACGACGTCGACGTGACCCTTTATTTCGCCGTTATTGAAGAGCTGCCCGACTGTAACCGCGTCCCCCAGGATTTTCCCATTATTGGTCAGGATTCCGTCATTCAGGACCACCACGCCTTCTATGAAGTCGCCTTTACTGGACAGTGTCCATGAGCCCTCTGAAAGGTAAAGCCCGTGGAAGTTGCGTGTGTCGCCCAGCGTGCCACCGTCTGAGGCATCAAGATGGATGACGTTGGTTCCGCCGCCACCTTCAGCGCGTCCTTTGAAGCTGCCCCCGTTCTTGACGATGATGAGGTCGTGGTCGTCTCCTCCTTTTACAACGCTTTGTGGCGAGTCGATCACTGTGGTCTGGGTGTCGCTCGCCCCGATAAAAGCTGAAAGTCTGGCAAGCGGATCGGTCTTCAGCCCGACATCTGGCTGTTCGGTGACCTCGACGAGGGCTGAGGGGGCGGTAGCCGTTGTCGGATCTTGGGCGTGGGAAAATCCAGTGCAACCCAGTGCAAGTGCAATCGCCAGGGCGAGATTGTGGGGACGGTACGTGTGTTGAATGGGCATCGAATTTGGCCTCTGTTGACAGGAGGCCAAACTCTAAAAGGCGGCTGATTTTGCGGATGTCAGCCGGTTCCGGCGCGTAGCGCGGGTAGTGTCGGATCGTTTTGTGGAAAAAAGGCTGGCTACAGGGAAATTAAGGTTTCTGCTGATGCCGCGCGCTGGTTTTCCCTACATCCTCTCCGTACGAGAGTACATTTCACACAATCAAAAACTCATTTACCTCTGCCTATCTACCCCTGATTGCTGATGCCGCTGCCGCCGTCTAGTCATTGTAGGAACCCGGCTTGCCAGTGATGGCGTCCTCGAGATCGCCATCGCCAGCAAGCCGGCTCCTACAAGGGTGCGTGTGTTTGAAAGCTGCAATCCTTCCCTAGCTTCGACTCAAATACGCCTTCCCATAATGCCGCTCCATCCTCGCCTGAATCAGCTCCAACCCGATCGACATCACCCAGTAAATCACCGCCGCCGTCGTCAGCATTTCGATATAGCGATAGCTCGATCGCCCATACGACTGCGCCAGGAACATCACTTCCCACACCCCCATCACCGAGATCAGTGACGAGTCTTTGAGCATCGAGATGAATTGATTGGTGGTTGGCGGGATGATGGTGCGCATGGCTTGCGGCAGGGTGACGCGCCAGAAGATCACGGTTTCGCGCATGCCCAGTGCCAGCGAGGCTTCGCGTTGGCCGTGGGGGACGCCGAGGATGCCGGCGCGGAAGATTTCGCTCAGGTAGGCGCCGTAGTTCAGCGACAGGGCGATGATGCCGGCGGCGATGGCGCCGGGCACGATGCCGAGTTGCGGCAGGCCAAGGTAGATCAGCAGGATCTGGATCAGCAGCGGTGTGCCGCGAAAGAACGAGGCGTAGAAACTCGCAATCCCGAAGGCCACGGCGCTTTTCGACAGCCGCGCGAGAGCGGTGATGAAGCCCAGCAGCGACGACGCGACGATGGAGCACAGGCACAAAAACAGCGTCAGTGCCGCGCCTTGCAAAAAGCCGTTTGGCGCCAGGTGCAGGCCGATCAGGTTGGGCAGTTTGTCGAGGATGATCGAGAACTTCAGGTCGAAGCTCAGGAAGAAACTGGTGAACAAACCGAGCATCGCTGCCCAGGTCAGGTACAGCCGCGTGCGAAAACCGAAGATCCGTTGCAGCCGGGACTCAGCCACCGGTTGTGGCGGCTGAGGAGGGGTTGGGAAAGAGGTCATTGGCTGATATCGGCACCGATCCATTTTTGCGAGAGCCTGGTCAGGGTGCCGTCCTGTTTCAATTGCGCGAAGACGTCACGCACCTTGGCGTCCCATTGGGCATCGCCTTTTTCAATGGCCACCGAGTTCGGTTCCGAATAAAGCGGTGCGCCGGCGAGCTTGAAGCGTTTGTCTTCGGTCAGGCGCGGCTGCGCGGTGACGAGGTTGGTGAGGACCGCATCCAGTCGCACGCCCGCGCCCAGTCCCAGGTCCTGAAACGCTACGTTGTCGGTGTCGTACGGGGCGATCTGCACGTTTTCGAACGGGTACTGCAACTGCGTGTCTTCGGCGCCTTCGATCACCAGGTTTTTGTTCAAGTAGCTTTCGTAGCTGGAAGCACTGGTAAGGCCGACTTTCTTGCCGCTCAGGTCTTTGGCGCCGTGGATGCTGTCGTCCTTGGCGTTGACCACGATCACCGCTGGCGAGGCGTAGTACTCGACCGGGAAGTCGAAGACCTCGGCGCGGGCCTTGCTCGGGGTCATCGAGCAAATGCAAATGTCGTAGCGTCCGCTCCAGTGGCCGGCCGCGATCACGTCCCAGGACGGGGTTTCGAGGCGCAGTTTGACGCCGAGTTTGTCCGCCACTGCTTTGGCCACATCAACATCGAAACCGTCGAGCTGGTTCTGGTCATTGAGGAACGAGAAGGGTGGATAGCTTTCCATCAACACGCCGACCAGTTCTTTCTTTTGCTCGATGCGGTCCAGCGTGGCGCCAGCAAAAGCCTGGGTGGAGGCAGCCAGAATCGTCAGGCCCAAGGCCAATAGCGGTTGAAATTTCACAGTTCGGTCCCTGATAAAAAAATGGTTGTTATTAACCGGATGGTGCGTATTAAATAGTTATAAGAACGACTCCGGTAGTGAGTTATTTTCATAAGCTTATGAGTGAAAAGCATATGGGCGCAGCAAGCACAGTGATTCTGGATGGCGGCATGGGTCGTGAGTTACAGCGCCGGGGCGCGCCGTTCAGACAGCCCGAATGGTCGGCGCTGGCCTTGAGTGAAGCGCCTCAGGCTGTGGAAGCGGTGCACGCGGCTTATATCCAGAGCGGCGCGAACGTGATCACCAGCAACAGTTACGCGGTGGTGCCTTTTCACATTGGCGAGGAGCGCTTTGCTGCCGAAGGCCAGGCCCTCGCGGCGTTGGCCGGGGAGTTGGCCCGGCGCGCAGTTGAGGCTGCGGGCAAACCGGTTCGTGTGGCGGGGTCACTGCCGCCGTTGTTCGGCTCCTATCGTCCGGATTTGTTCGACGCGACCCGGGTGACCGAACTGCTTTCGCCGCTGGTCGAGGGGCTGGCGCCGTATGTCGACCTGTGGCTGGCGGAAACCCAAAGTTCGATCGTTGAGGCGCGAGCGATTCACGCCGGTCTGCCGAAGGACGGCAAGCCGTTCTGGCTGTCGTTTACCCTCAAGGATGAGGACACGGACGAAGTGCCGCGTTTACGCTCCGGTGAACCGGTGGCTGAAGCCGCTGCGGTAGCGGCCGAGCTGGGCGTCGAGACGTTGCTGTTCAACTGCAGTCAGCCGGAAGTGATCGGGGCTGCGATTGATGCGGCGCGGGAAACGTTCGAGCGTTTGCGGGTGAAGATTCACATCGGCGCCTACGCCAATGCCTTCCCGCCGCAACCGAAAGAGGCGACGGCCAATGACGGTCTGGACCCGTTGCGCGAAGATCTGGACCCGCCGGGATACTTGCATTGGGCGGCGGACTGGAAAGAGCGCGGTGCCAGCCATTTGGGTGGTTGCTGCGGGATCGGGCCGGAGCATATTGCGGTACTGGCCCAGAAGTTGGCGTGATGCCCATCGCTAGCAAGCCAGCTCCTACAGGATTTCGGTGGATCACGATGTTGTGATCAACGCATAACCCTTGTAGGAGCTGGCTTGCTAGCGATGGCGTCCGAAAGGGCGCTGCTAAATTACCCGCGGCACTCCGCCAACGTTTTCACCTGCCCCGATCCCGCCTGATTCTCATCGCTCAACCAGCGCTCAAACCCCGCACCAATCGCCGGCCATTCCGAATCCAGAATCGAATACCAGGCCGTATCCCGGTTCTGACCCTTGACCACCATGTGCTGGCGGAACACCCCTTCAAAACTGAACCCCAGCCGCTCCGCCGCGTACTTGGAGCGTGCATTGCCGTTATTGCACTTCCACTCCAGGCGTCGATAACCCAGTGCAAAGGATTCCTTGGCCAGCAGATAAACCGCTTCAGTACTTTTCGGCGAACGCTGCATCGGCGCGCCGAAGGTCACATGGCCGATCTCGATGCGGCCCTGAGACGGCACGATAGACATCAGACTGAGGATGCCTTGCACGTCGCCGCTGGCCCGGTCGATCACGCTGAAGAAATACGGGTCGCTGTTGGCCGCGTGGTTGTTCAGCCAGTCGTTGAATGCGCTGCGCTCCGGGAATGGACCGTAAGGCAAGTAATCCCAAAGTTTCGGGTCGGAGCCGGGGCCTTGCAGGGCTTTCCACAAGCCGTCGGCGTGACGCGCCGGGTCGAGTTTTTCCAGACGGATGAAACGACCTTCGATGGTTTCAACGGACGGTGCCGGGACACCTTTCCAGTCCGCGAGTGAAGTCGACATGCTGTTCTCCTTGAACCTTAAATGGCTTTGCGAAACTGGATGAAACCAGGACGTTCGGCGATGCGCTCGTAGAGCTGGATCGCGGTGGCGTTGGTTTCGTGGGTCAACCAATGGACCTTGCAGCAACCGTCCGCTTTGGCGGTGGCGTAGACGAATTCGATCAGCTTGCGGCCAACACCAGTGCCGCGGGTTTCGGGTGTCACCAGCAAGTCTTGCAGGTAGCAGGAGTTTTCGATGCTCCAGTTCGAGCGATGGTAGATGAAGTTCACCATACCCACCGCTTTGCCATTGACCCTCGCCAAGGCCGAATGGGTCAGTTCGGTCGGGTCAAGCATGCGTTGCCAGGTACTGTCAGTCACGGCCTCGGGCAGTTCGGTGTTGTAGAAACGCAGGTAGGCTTGCCACAACGGCAGCCATTCAGCGTGATCGCCGGCGGTGACCTGGCGGATGTCGATCTGACTCATGTGGGGTTCCTTAACGCATCAAGTGGGCGAGGGTCTGATCATGCGCATCGGAGCTGGCGGCGAGCCCCTCGCGCACACCGGCGATATCTGCAGCGCTGCGGTTCTGGCTGAGTTTGCGTTTGCCTTCCAGGCGCTGGATCGGCAGGGCAAACCCGACGATGGCCTTGAGCATTCCGTCGATGTAATCGGCGGGTGCGTCGGCAACTGTCCACGGTTGGGCGCGACCGGCCTCGTGGCGATCGGTCAGTGCGCTGACCAGGTTGAGCAGGCGCTCGGCGTCTGTGAACACTTCAGCCGTGCCGTAAGCGTGCACAGCGACGTAGTTCCAGGTCGGCACGACTTTGCCGTGCTCGGCTTTGCTCGGATAAAAACCGGGGCTGACATAAGCGTCGGCGCCAGCAAAGATCACCAGCGCTTCGGCACCACTGTGCAGTTCTTTCCACTGTGGATTGGCTCGGGCGAAGTGACCGTAGAGGGTGCCGTTCGGACCTTGGTCAGGGCGGAACAGCAGCGGCAGATGGCTGGCTTGCAGGCCTTGCTCGCCGTGGGTAACGACCATCGCGAGGCGGGTGCCGAGTATCTGTTGCTGCAGTTCGTCCAGATCGTTGATGGCAAAGCCGCTGGGGGTGTACATGGAAAAACTCCTTGGCGAATGCCTGCATCCTAGGCAGGCTATTGGTCTGTTGTAAGAGCCATTAATGACGAATTTCATAGGTCCATTGTCATGACGGATGCGCCGCTTTCCTTGTCGTTCAACCCTGCGGGTATCGAACTTGATCGCCGTCAAGGCCTGAGTCGTCAGCTTTACCAGGCCTTGCGCTTGCGTGTGCTCGACGGTCGATTGGCCAGTGGCACGCGATTGCCGGCCAGCCGCGATCTGGCGGCAGCACTGGCGATTTCCCGCAACAGCGTGGTGCGGGCTTACGATCAGCTCTATGCCGAAGGGTTTATCGAAGGGCGTGTCGGTGACGGAACCTATGTCGCGCAATTACCGCAAACGGCGCTCCCGGCAAAAAAACTATCCACAAAAGTATCCACAGGGTTGTCAACAGGGTTACCCACAGCCTTATCCACAAATTGGCTGGATTTACCTGTGGTTCCATCCAGTAAAGTTATCCACAGTGGGGCGCTGGGGCGCGTTGAACACAACCATTTGGCCCTCCCCCCGAGTGGTCCGCCGCGCGCATTTCGGGTAGGCGTTCCGGCATTCGATCTGTTTCCCTTCGAGGTCTGGGCCAAGCTGAATGCGGCTTTCTGGCGAAAACCGGATTTGCAGCAGCTGTGCTACGGCGATCCGGCGGGCGATGCGCGATTGCGCGGAATGATTGCTGCTTATTTGCGCAGCTCCCGGGGCATGCAGTGCACGGCTGAGCAAATAGTGATCACCAGTGGCGCCCAGCAGGGGATTAGCCTTTGTGCACAGCTGCTGGTGGAACCGGGCGATGGGGTGGCGGTAGAAAATCCGGGGTATCGGGCGGCGGGTCATGCGTTCGCGGTGGCCGGTGCGAAATTGCATGGCGTGGCGGTGGACAGCGAGGGCATAGATTGCACCGAACTGACCCGGCTCGGCGATTGTCGGCTGGCTTACGTCACGCCTTCGCATCAGTACCCGACCGGGGTGGTGATGAGTCTGGCGCGGCGTCTTGAGTTGTTGGCGTGGGCCGAGCGCACCCAAGGCTGGATCGTCGAGGACGACTACGATGGCGAATACCGCTACAGCGGCGCGCCCCTGGCACCGTTGGCGGCGCTCGATCGCCAGGGCCGGGTTTTGTACGTCGGGACCTTTGGCAAAGTCGCCTTCCCGGCACTAAGACTGGGTTATCTGGTACTGCCGCCCGGTTTGGTCCAGGCCTTCTCGCAACGCCGTGCGGTTGATGTTCGACATTCCGAAGTGAGCACCCAGGCGGTCATGGCCGAGTTCATGGCCGCCGGGCACTTTCAGCGGCATATCCGTCGCATGCGCAGGGCCGCCTTGAGTCGACGCAATACGTTGTTGGCAGGCTGGCCACAAAACATCCCCGGCGTCGGCAGCCCGCCGAGTGTCGCGGCAGGGCTGCACATGACCGTGGCCATCGACTCCCAGGCTCGCGAGCTCGAGCTTGTCGAAAAAGCCGCCAGTGTCGATGTCGAGATCAACGCCCTGAGCAGCTACTGGTTGCCGGATTCGCAAACCCCGCCGGACCAGCGCGCCGGGCTGGTCCTGGGATTCGCAGCGGTGCCCGAAGCGGCCATCAGCGCAGCACTCGGGCGTCTGGAAACGGTCTGGCGCTAACCGGGTGTTCGCTTTTTAACTGGCGTGAGACTCACGCCTTTGAGGCAGTGGAACTGGCCTTGGGCAAGAACAGCGCTCTGGCCAGTTGGGGGCTGATTTCGCTGCGTTCGATCGCGATCAATTCGTTGTTGGTGCGCGCTGTTCGCCAATCAAACGCTCCGCCCAGTGTTCGTTGTGCGACGGTTTTCAGATGGGCAGCGGTATATCCACCGACCGCGGTGTCGGGTTTTGGATAATGAAAGTGGGCGTACCAAAGTACATTCCCGGTGGAAGAGTCACGAATTTCATACTCATCGAAATAGTCCTTTCTGCGTTTTGTCTGTTTTCGAGCGGCGTTCTTGACGATATTCACCAAGCCTCTTTCGTGCAGCCAATCCACGCGAGCCGCAATGGGGAGTTGCCGCTTGATCATGTCGATCCGGGTCACGCGGCCCTTTTCGTAAAGGCGGGTCGCTTCTTCATTGAGCCTCTTGGCAAGGCTGGCGCCAGAACCCGGCCCGCTGTCGGTGAGGTTTTTATCGATCAGGGCCTTTTCGATGGCGTCGGCGGCGGCTTCCATCTGACGGGCCTGTTGATGAAACACCTCCTCGATTTCCACCGGGATGCGCCCGGCCCGTAGTGCATCTGCCTCGGTGCGGTGGGTCAATGCCCCTGATCGATCCAACAGTGACTGGCCCGCCTGGACGCTGGCTGTCAAATCCGGTCGCGGGGTGGTCGGCACTTTTGCCGTGAGCGGCACATGTTCGAGCCACACACCGGGGGTTTTCTCATGAAAGGTCGCGATGACTTTGTTGGTGAGCGGTGAAGTCACGTCGATCAGGTCGGTGTTATCAACGGCTGTGCGCTCGCGGAGCTTGCCGACCACCGTACCCTTGAAGCGAGTCTTGATCAGGCGTTTGGTCGACGGAGCCGGGCGGGAAGGCCCCGGTGCAGGCTCCAGCAGTCTGCGCTCGTGCAACAAGCCCACCAGTTGACTCATACACTGTTCCTTGAACGCTTCGATCCGCTGACGCATGAGGTCCAGCGGCGTCTGCAGCAGCTGTTGCGGGAATTCTTCGGGCAGATCGAGAATCCGCAGGTCCAGGGTTGCAAACTGCTCCACCAGATCATTGAAACCGTCGATCCGTTCAAGCAGCGGCAGGGTGGTGTGGTCGGCGGCAAGGTCCATCGAGGACTGAATGGTGAGCCCGGCATCTTCGACCATTTGTTGCATGGCCTGGCGAGCCAGCGGGGTGGTGACTGTAACGGTGTCGTTGAGGCATAGCTCCTGGGCAAGGCTGATCTGGAAAAGTTTCAGGTCGTGCAGGCTGAACGTCGGCAGCTGTGCCTGGTACTCACGGGCGGTTTCTGCCCCTTCTTTGCCCAGACGCAGCAGCTCCTCGATGCGCGCGTGGGCGAACTCGATCTTGTCGATAAAACCCTGAGTCATGTCACTGGTGAGTTGATGCGCCTGGCGCGCTGATCGAGCGTCCGACGGGGGCACGTCGTCCAGTAGTTCGAGCGATTCGCGCATACGCTCACCGAACACGCGATTTTGCCGCTCGAACCATTTCTGGGTCAGTGACAGTTGATAATCCAGACAACTGACCATTACCGGGCGGTAGTTGGGGATGGACTCGAGGGTGTTGTAGGTCTTGAGCTGCTCGATATAGGCGCCATATTCCGTCAGCTGTGAGTCCAATACATCGATCAAGGGCTGGCGATGGGTGTCGGCGGTCTTTTCCGCGGCTTCGAGCTCGTTTTGCAAACCCCGTTTGCGGGCATCGAACGTTGTCAGTTGCCGTCTCAGGTTCTCCTTATGCTGTTGGTTTTTGCGCTCGATTTCCTTTCGGCCCTTACCCCCGCCACGCAACCTCAGGCGCGTGTCGATGAACCATTCGCCCTTCGCGGAATGAAACAGCAGCGGGCCCGTTGTTGCAGGCGTTTGCCGTGAGTCGATGATCTGCACATCATCATTGTCGTCAAGCATGACTTCAAACCAGCGCTGACCGACCCTGGCATACCATTTCTGGTTGAGGGGGCTCAGGAACCGGTGACGGCCGGGTAGGGTCAACGGCTCTTTCAGTTCAGCAGGTTTCGCAATTGCCAACCCGTTCAGCAGGGTGGCCAAAGGACCCGGCATCAACACGCCTTGGTGGTGCACGGACGTTTCATGGTTGGCAGGTAAATAATCTGCGGCGAGATCGGGCAGTTGCGTCAGGGTGATTTTTGCCGCCGGCAGCGGCTTTATGGCGAGGGGCAAGCTCTTCTCTACAGCGCGTGGCGCGGGTTTGCTGCGCGTGGCCGCGTGATGGGCGAGCACCATGCCCAGTGATAGAAACAGATCGGTCAGTGCGGCCCATGCCTGATCGCTGTCGCCAGCTTCGCTGGCTTCATTGGCTTCGTGCAGGTCGTCCATGATTTGCCAGATCCAGGCCGCCGCTGCGCCCGTGCGGCCGAAAAAGGGCAGTGCAACATTGAACAGCATCCACGCGGCCTGTTTGAGCGTGGCCCAGCGACGTTCCGCATTGGAGACCGATTGCCGGTCGGCCAGGGTGACCAGCGCGTTGGCATTGGCGGTGAACAGTGCCTGCACAGGAGGCTCGACGGCGGGCGTCTCGCTTAAGGTCAGCGTTCCCATCATGCCCAGTGTCGACGTCGGGTCGGTCAGCCATTGCGACAGCGTCCAGACAGAGGGCAACTGACCGGGGAACACATACTGCGAATAGTTGAACTGCACGTCCTCCGGCAGCCAGGCCAGGACTGACTGACGAAGCGCTTTGTTGTGCTTGATCGCATACAAGAGGTTGGCTTCGCCGCAATACTGGATCAGCGGATGATCGAGCAAGGGTCGTAACAGGAGGCAGGGGCCTTTGTCGGCCAGTCGGGGTCCGATCACGAACATGTTGGCGACGACGTCGGCCTCGCTGTCCGTGCGTCCTCCCGGAATGAACGCCAGCGGGCGAATGACGATTTCCAGCCCATCGACATAACGATCGGCTGGCTTTTCCTGCATGGCCGCGACAAGGAAGCGATAACCCTGTTCGTCGATGCCGGCTTCGCCGCGAATCTTGAGTTGCAGCGCCTGTAGCGGCAGTTGTATGCGCAGGTGGCTGGTGTAGAGGTTCTGTCGACGCAGACTTTCCGCGGGACCGGTGAGCAGTTTGCTTTTGATCAGGGCGGGGTAGGTTTCCCCGATGTTAACGCGGGTGACGAGTTCCTCCAGGTAAGCCGGTGTCATCCACACAGGCGCCGCTTCGCCGTTTTTGTATTGCACGGTCTTGTTGCCCGCAGGTGCGGCGATCAGGTTTTGCAGTGCCAGTTCCATCAGCGTGAGGGTCTGGGTCTGGGTCTTGCCCGGTACGATGACCGCGCCGAGAACGACGAGGCTGGTGATGCTGACTTCGATGTCGTTCAGTTTCAGCGCCGTTGCAGCCGATTGGTCCCGAATCTTTTTGTCCTTGATCATCTGATCGATCAGCGCTTGCAAGGTGAAATCGGGCAGAGAGGGAATGCCTTCATCGAAGGATTTACCGGCGTTCTGTTCCCGCAGCAGTGCCAGGTCCATCAGGTGTCGGCTGTAGCGTGTGAGGTCGGAGGGTGGGGCGCTGGTCATCCAGTCGGGCAACAGACGCTGGATCTGGCTGAAACGTGACGCGGGCTGTTCGTGATAGTCCGTGAAATGTTTTGCCGCGGCGCTGATCTGCGGGGCATGGGTGGGGGCCAACGGTGCAGGCGTGTCACCGAGTGAGCCGATGGCATCGATTTCCAGCGCGATCAGGGCGCAGGCCTGGTGATCGAAGAAATGGCCGGTGGGTTCATACAGGCGCCATTGAAGCGCACGATCGGTCGCGGATGCAGCAATGCGCGCGGACAGCGTTTCACCCAATGCCGCCAGTGAGTCGTAATGCTTGAAGCCTTCTGCAATCGAATGGGTAACGATCAGCGTGCGCTCACCCAGGGTGCCGACCGCTACTGCAATGTCCAGCAGTCTCAAGTGCCGGGCGGGCTGTTTGTCGAGGTCGTCGATATCGATCAGGCAGGCCTTGGTTGCGTATTGGTCGTTTGATAGTCGCTCGGCCCGCTGCGGGTGATCATGGAGGGTGCGGACCATGGCCCGCTGGTCTTCGTCCCAGCCAGCCTTTTCGTCGACGTTCCAAAGGTCGCGCAGTGCTGCAGAGAGTTGATGCCAGCGAGTCTTCGACCCGGCGATGTGCTGGTTCCAGTAATCGAGCTGTCGTTCCTGATAGGCCACGAACAGCTGTCGGGCCAGTTTGTTGAGCAGGCACCCGAGGGCATCGATCTTTACCGGCAGCTGAACGGCCGGGTCGACGATGGGGGGCCGGGTCAGAAAATGTTCCCCGTCGATGTAGGTCACTGTCGTGCCCGCTAAACCGAGTCGCACCAACACGTCGGTCAGGGATTCAAACCGGTTGTTGCCCGGCGTGACCTCTTTGCCGGCGATGGTCCAGACGGGCGTTACCACCATGGTCAGGTTCGGGTCGATGTGCAGCTGTGGATACGCGGTACCGAGGGCGGTTCGCAGTGAATTCGAAGCAACTTCCCTTATCGAAGGGCCAGTCACCAGTTGGGTCAATATATCTTCAGAGATTTCGGAGGGCGTGTCGGGCATGGCCGTTTTTCCTGTTGCCGGTGTAGCGCTGACGGGGCAGCGCGATGTCCGGGCAAGGTAGAGGGCCGTGAAGGATTGAAGGTGGTAGATAGTTATCGTAGGCAAAAAAAGACCCGCTATTGCGCGGGTCTTTGATCTTGCGTGAGATCAGGTCCCGGACTTGATCTTGGTCCAGGCCCGCGTGCGCGCACGTTCGGCATCACGCGGCAGCGGTTGCAGTGTGTAAAGCGTGCCCATGGCCGCTTCGGTCGGATACAGGTTCGGGTTGTTGCGGATCGCCGGGTCGACCATTTCCGTGGCGTCCTTGTTCGGGTTCGGGTAACCGACGAAGTCGCTGACCGGGGCGATCACCTGCGGTTGCAGCAAGTAGTTGATGAAGGTGTAGGCGTCTTCCGTATTCTTCGCGCCCTTCGGAATGGCGAGCATGTCGAACCAGATTGGCGCGCCTTCCTTGGGCAGGCGCATGTCGACGATCACGCCGTTCTTGGCTTCCTTGGCGCGGTTGGCGGCCTGGGAGAAACTGCCGGAATAACCGACCGCGACGCAGATGTCGCCGTTGGCGATATCGGCCATGTACTTGGAGGAGTGGAAGTACGTGACGTACGGCCGGATTTTCATCAACAGCGCTTCAGCCTTTGCGTAGTCCGCCGGCTTTTTGCTGTTAGGGTCCAGACCCAGGTGTTGCAGGGCCAGCGGCAGGATCTCCGACGGCGAGTCGAGCAGGGCGACGCCGCACTGCTTGAGCTTGCTGATGTTCTCTTCCTTGAAGATCAGGTCCCAGCTGTCCACCGGCGCATTGGCGCCCAGCGCGGCTTTGACCTTGTCCGGGTTGAAGCCGATCAGGATGGTGCCGTACATGTACGGCACGGCGAATTTGTTGCCCGGGTCGTTGGCTTCGATCAGCTTCATCAACTTGGGATCGAGGTGGTTCCAGTTCGGCAGTTTGCTGCGGTCCAGCGGCTGGAAAACACCGGCCTCGATCTGCTTGGCGAGGAACACGTTGGACGGCACCACCACGTCGTAACCGGAGTTGCCGGTCAGCAGTTTGGCTTCCAGCGCTTCGTTGGTGTCGAAGATGTCGTAGACCAGCTTGGTCTGGGTGTTCTGCGCCTTGAAGTCTTCCAGCGCTTTGGGGGTGATGTAGTCGAACCAGTTGTAGACGCGCAACGTTCGCTCTTCGGCGTGAGCGGCCCCGCTGAGCACCGTGGCGCACAGGGCGGGGACGATAAGACGCTTGAGTCTGTTCATTATTGTTGATTCCTCATTGAGCGCTTTCAAAACCTTCAAGAACGTTCACGGCGTTGATGCCGATTTCTTCGACCGCGTAACCGCCTTCCATCACGAACAGCGTCGGCACGCCGAGCTTCGCAATGCGCTCGCCCATCGCCAGGTAATCCGGGCTGTCGAGTTTGAATTGGGAGATGGGATCGTCCTTGAACGTATCGACGCCCAGGGACACGACAACGATGTCGGCGCCGTATTTTTCGATCTCTTTGCAGGCGTTTTCCAGTGCTGCGCTCCAGATGTCCCAACCGCTGCCGGCGGGCAAAGGGTAGTTGAAATTGAAGCCTTCGCCCGCGCCTTCGCCCAGCTCGTCCTCATAACCGAGGAAGAACGGGAATTCGGCTTCCGGATGGCCGTGGATCGAGGTGAACAGCACGTCGCTGCGCTCGTAGAAAATCGATTGCGTGCCGTTGCCGTGGTGGTAATCGACGTCGAGGATCGCCACTTTCCTGTGGCCCTGATCAAGGAACGCTTGAGCGGCGATGGCGGCGTTGTTGAGGTAGCAATAACCGCCCATCAAGTCGCTGGCGGCGTGATGTCCCGGTGGGCGGCACAACGCGAAGGCGCTGCGTGCGCCGCGCTGGATTTCTGCCTGGGCGGTGAGCGCCACTTGGGCTGCGCTGTACGCCGCTTGCCAGGTGCCGGCGGTAATCGGCGCGCCACCGTCGAAGCTGTAATAACCGAGCTGGCCGTGCAGGCTGGTGGGCTTGATGGCGCGCAAGGTGCGGGCCGGCCATGTGTAGGGCAGCAAGTCGCCGTCGGTGTTGAATTCGGTCCAGCGGGACCAGGCGCCTTTGAAGAAGTCGAGGTAGTCGCGGCTGTGGATGCACGCGATCGGGTCGAGGCCGAAGTCCTTCGGCGCTTCGACGGGGCCTAGGTTCTGGTTTTGCACCCGCGCCAGCACGTGGTCAGCACGCGAAGGCATTTCAAAGCAGGGCTTGAGTTGCCCGTCTATCAATTCACAACGGCCGTGGTGCAGGTGGTGATCGTGCGAGTAGATCGTCAGCATTTCTTGTTCTCCGCAGGCTGATTCGGTTGGCTACAGTCTTGCGGCGGATGGCGATTCGGAGAACGGCAGGAAAGGCCAAAAGGGGATTGATATGGCCAAAATAGTTGACCGAAATTCGCCCCTTGTTGGCGCAACGGTGTTCGCTCTTGTAGGAGCCGGCTTGCTGGCGATCCGCTGAACGCGGTGTATCAGGAAAACCGCGTTATCGTTCTTCGCCAGCAAGCCGGCTCCTACAGGCCTGTGTTACGGGCGGAACTGGCTCGGCGCCACCCCACTCCAGCGCACAAACGCATGGCGGAAACTCGCGGTCTCGCTGAAGCCCAGCGCTTCAGCGATCCGGTAAATGGGCATCTGGTCTTCGCAGAGCATGTGTTTGGCCTGCTCGAACCGCAGCTCATCCAGCAATTCCTGATAGCTGCACCCCAGATCCTTGAGGTGTCGGCGCAGGGTTCGCGCTGAGCAATTCATCTGCTCGGCCAACCCTTCGAGCCCTGGCGCCGCATTCAGTTGAGCGCTGAGCAGTTGGCGAATCCGCCCCAGCCACGCCTGGCGCCCGGTGAACTCGATGTTCTGCTTGCGGCAGCGTTCGGCCATGGCCTGATGGGTGATGACATCCGCGAGCGGCAGGGGCTGGTCGAGCCAGCGCCTGTCGAAGGCGAAGGCGTTGTCCCGCGCGTCGAAGTGCAGCGGGCAGTTGAAGTGTTCGGCGTAGGTCGCTTGATAGTCCGGCGCAGCATGTTCGAAACGTGCTGCGATCAACGGCAGCGGGTGACCGAGCAGGTCGTCACAGATGACTTTCAACGACACCAGGCAGAATTCGGCATTGAACACCGCCATCGCCGGGCTCTCCCGGTAGTCGGCGGCGACGAACCAGACGCGTTCGCCGTCCTCCTCCAGGCTCAGCTCGAAAAGTGTTCCCAACAGCGCCGGATACCGCATTGCCAGGCGCAAAGCGTCACCGAAGGTGGCACTGGTGAGCAGTGCATAACCGAGCATCCCGTAGCAGGAAACGTGCATGCGCCGACCCAGTTCCAGGCCGATGTCACGCTTGAGCGCGACCGCGTTGGCGCAGACCTGCATCTCCTGATTGGTGGTGATGCGCGTGTCGGCCCGGTTCAGATCTGCCGCACTGATGCCACTTCCGGCGAGTAGCGCTTCGCTCGACAGACCTTCGGCCTTGAAGGTGTTGAGCACCAGAGAGACGGCGTTGAGGGTGGTGAGGTGGGAGTGGAGCATGGGATGTTCCAGCCTTGGGATGGCTGGAAAGCAGCAAGTTACATGCCGAGCACTTGTAGGCGCCGGCTTGCTGGCGAAGAACGATAACGCGGTGTATCTGATGCACCGCGTTGGCCGGATCGCCAGCAAGCCGGCTCCTAGAAGGTCAGCTGAGTTCGCCGCAGAGATCGAGTTCTACCAGTCGCCGAACCTCGGCGGTGTCGAGGCCGGCACCCAGCAACGCATGCAACTTGCCGAACGCCGCTTCTCGGGTCATGCCGCCACCGGAAAGTACGCCGACGCCGCGCAGCCGACTGCCAGCCTCATACACATCCAGCTCGACACCGCCTTCATGGCACTGCGTCACCGCAACCACCACCACGCCGTTGTCCCGCGCGCGCGCGAGGCTGGAAAGAAACTCGGGGTTGTCGCTCGGCCCGGTGCCGCTGCCGTAGCACTCCAGCACCAGCCCCTGAACGCCGCTGTCGAGCAGGCCATCAAGGATTTCGGCGCCGATGCCAGGAAACAACGGCAACACCGCGACCTTCGCCAACTGCTTTGGCTGGTTGTAGTTCAGTTGCGCAGGTATCGAGGGCGCTTTCACGCCGCCACCCTGACGCTCCAGGCGTTTGAACGGATGCCGACCGAAACTGCGCACCTTCGCGCAACGGGTCGGGTCCAGCAGTTCGCCATGGAAGTACAGATGAACGCCCGGCGCCAGACCTTGGCCGAGGGCGACCAGCGCGCCGCCGAGGTTTTCCCAGGCATCGCTGTCAGTCACACCGGCCGGCAGCATCGAACCGGTAAAGCACACGCGGGCGTGGAGACCGAGCAATTGAAAGCTCATCGCCGCAGCACTGTAAGCCAGCGTGTCGGTGCCGTGCAGGATCAGCACACTGTCGCAGCCCTGTACGTCGACGGCATCGACCACCGCTTCACGCAGTTGCTGCCAGTACGCCGCAGACATGTTGGCGCTGTCGATCAGCGGCGACATCTCGCGAAAGCGCCATTGCGGTACTACCAGCTCTGGCTGGCTGTGCAGATAGTCGCGCATCCGCGCTTCAAAACCGGATGCCGGTGCCAGACCATGTTCGCTGGCTTGCATGCCGATGGTGCCACCGGTGTAGAGCACCATGACGTGCTGGGCGGCAGGGTAGGTCGAGGAATTCATGGCGTTCTCCGAAACAATGACTCCCTATGTGGGAGCGGGCTTGCTCGCGAATGCGGTTGATCATTCAACATTGAAGTCGACTGACACACCGCTTTCGCGAGCAAGCCCGCTCCCACAGGAATTTCGCACTTTAACCGATCAGCGTTGCGCTGCGGGTACGCCTTGAGGCTCGGCTTGAGCCTTGGTGGCGGCCGGCGGGTTGGCTGGCCAGGCGTTCAGGTCCAGATCCAGATCCGGGAATTTGCTCGAATCGAACACCGGGGTCTTGATGCCGGCAGCGCGCTGGTCATCGTAGTCACGCAGGATGCGCATGCCGACCTTGAACAGCAGGAACAGAGCGATCAGGTTCACGAACGCGAGCAGGGTCATGGTGATGTCGGCAAACGCGAACACCGTGCCGAGGTTCTCGATCGCACCCCAGAAGATCAACACCAGTACCAGCGCGCGGTAGCCGATCAGCGCCTTGCGGTTTTCACCGATCAGGAAGCGCAGGTTGCTCTCGCCCAGGTAGTAGTTGTAGAGAATCGAGGTGAACACGAACAACGCCAGCGCCACGGAGATGAACATCCGGCCCCAGTCGCCCACGACAGCGGCGAGAGAGTTCTGGGTCAGGGCAATGCCGTCGCCTTCGAAGCCCGGAGTGTAGAAGCCCGAGAGCAGGATTAGCAGCGCGGTGCAGGTGCAGATCACGAACGTATCGAGGAACACGCTGAACGCCTGAACCACGCCTTGTGCCACCGGGTGTTCGACCGACGCTACAGCCGCCACGTTCGGCGCACTGCCCAGGCCCGCTTCGTTGGCGAACACGCCACGCTTCACGCCCATGACGATGGCACTGCCGATCAGGCCGCCGAAGGCCTGGTCGAGACCGAAAGCGCTTTTGACGATGGTCATCAACATGCCCGGAACGTGGTCGAATTGCAGCACGATCACGTAGATGGTCACGCCGATGTACACCAGGGTTTTCACCGGTACCAGCAGGTCAGCGACCTTGGCGATACGCTTGATCCCACCGATAAACACCAGGCCCAGCAACACTGCCAGGGCCAGGCCGGTCCAGGTGGTGTCGAGGCCGAACGCATTGTTCAGCGAGTGGGTCACGGCGTGGGATTGCAGGCCGTTGAACGCGAACCCGAAGGTCACCAGCAACAGGAACGCCATGATCATGCCCAACCAGCGTTTTTGCAGGCCGTGCTGGATGTAGTAGGACGGGCCGCCACGGTAAGTGCCGTCGGCGTCGGCGCGTTTGTAGAGCTGGCCGAGGGAGCATTCGAAGAAGCTGCTGGACATGCCGACCAGTGCGGTTACCCACATCCAGAACACCGCACCAGGGCCACCGAGGGTCACGGCAATGCCGACACCGGCGATGTTGCCTGCTCCGACGCGGCCGGCGAGGCTGAGCATCAGGGCCTGGAACGAGCTGAGTTGCCCGGCGCTGCTTTTGAGGCTGTCGCGGAACACCGCGAACATGTGGAAG
>Ga0255334_1000451_pt1 | contig 32127 bp, 31 predicted proteins | sample EtOH5_35cm_T3_12_FD_202080 | JGI IMG/M metagenome (GOLD analysis project Ga0255334, IMG submission 202080) | Sandy soil microbial communities from University of British Columbia, Vancouver, Canada - EtOH5_35cm_T3_129 | ecosystem: Engineered > Artificial ecosystem > Sand microcosm > Unclassified ... | reverse complement strand
GTGAACGCCGCCGACCCCCTGTGGGAGCGACGGTGCGACGATTCGACCTGCTCGCGATGACGGCGGAACATTCAACAGATGTGTTGGCCGACAGACCGCTATCGCGAGCAGGCTCGCTCCCACAATTGATGCGGGTTGCCCCCGGCTTTCGTGAACGCCGCCGACCCCTTGTGGGAGCGAGCCTGCTCGCGATGACGGTGGAACATTCAACAGATGTGTTGGCCGACAGACCGCTATCGCGAGCAGGCTCGCTCCCACAATTGATGCGGGTTGCCCCCGGGTGTTGTGAACGCCGCCGACCCCTTGTGGGAGCGAGCCTGCTCGCGATGACGGCGGAACATTCAACAGATGTGTTGGCCGACAGACCGCTATCGCGAGCAGGCTCGCTCCCACAGGGGATACGGTTTTTGCTGGTAGGAAAGGTGTTCATAGGGACCTCCCCGGTTCGCGGCTGATTTGCTGTCCGGCTTCGAGCAACGTCGAGCAGGCGCGCACGCGTCGACCATCGCCCAGCCTTACCCAGCAGTCCTGACACGCACCCATCAGGCAGAATCCGGCACGGGGTTCGGCGCTGAAGTCGCTGCCGCGCAAGTGTTCGCTGCAGGTCAGCACCGCCGTCAGCAAGGTGTCGCCGAGCAGGCCGGTGGCCGGTGTGCCGTCGAGGGTAAAGTCCAGGGCCGGGCGGTCGCCTTCGGCCAGTCGTTTCAGCAGAGCCATGGCGCCCTCATTGTTTGCCCACCAGAACCCGATCGAGGCCGTAGACCCGGTCGAGCAGAATCATCGTCAACGCAGTCAGCGCAATCACCAGTGCCGACACCGCCGCCATCATCGGATCGATGGATTCGGTGGCATACACGTACATCCGCACCGGCAAGGTTTGCGTGGCCGGCGAGGTGACGAAAATCGACAGCGTGACCTCATCAAAACTGTTGATGAACGCCAGCAGCCAGCCCCCGGCCACCCCCGGCAGAATCATCGGCAAGGTGATTTCCCGGAACAGCGTGAAGCGCCCGGCACCGAGCGATTGCGCGGCGTGTTCGGCGCTGCGATCCAGGCCGATGGCCGACGCCAGCACCAGGCGCAGCACGTACGGTGTGATCACCAGCACGTGGGCGAAAATCAGCCAGGCGAAGCTGCCGTTGACGCCCATCAGCGCAAACAACCGCAGCAACGCCACACCCAGCACCAGGTGCGGAATGATGATCGGCGACAGGAACAGACCGTTGAAAAAGTCGCGGCCGGGGAACTCGAAGCGGGTGATCGCCAGCGCCGCCGGCACCGCAATCAGCGTCGCCAGACTGGCCGCGCAAAACGCCAGGATCAGGCTGTTGTAGAACGCATCGACAAAGTCAGCACGCTCGAACACCGCGCGGAACCAGCGCAGGGAAAACTCGGTGGTCGGCAGGCTCAGGGTGTTTTCCGGGGTAAAGGCCACAAGGCAGACCACCACCAGCGGCGCCAGCATGAACAGCACCACCAGGGTATGGAACAGCAGGGCGAAAGGACCGTTCTTGGACATGACGAGTTATCCCAATGACTTCTTGTAGCGGCCTTCGATCATCCGGTTCCACGACAGCATGATCAGCAGGTTGAGCAACAGCAGGGCCACGGCGATGGCCGCGCCCATCGGCCAGTTGAGCTCCGACAGGTACTGGTCGTAGATCAGCGTGGCGACCATTTTTATCCGGCGTCCGCCGAGCAGGCCGGGGATGGCAAACGAGCTCGCCGCCAGCCCGAACACGATCAAGGTGCCGGAGAGCACGCCCGGCATGATCTGCGGCAGCACCACTTGGCGCATCACGGTGAAGTGGCTGGCACCGAGGGACATCGCGGCCTGCTCGGCCGCCGGGTCGAGTTTTTGCAACGAGGTCCAGACCGGAATGATCATGAACGGCAGCATTACGTGGACCAGCGCAATCACCACCGCGAACGGCGTGTAGAGCAGCTTCATCGGCGAGCCGCCGAGGGCTTGCAGGGTCTGGTTGACCAGGCCGTCGGCGCCGAGCAACAGGCTCCAGCCGAAAGCGCGCACCACCACCGAAATCAACAGCGGGGTGAGGATCAGAATCAGGAAAATCGAGCGCCACGGCGTGCCCATGCGGCTGAGGATGTAGGCCTCGGGAACGCCGATCACCACGCAGAGCAGGGTGGTCAGGGCGCTGATCCACATCGTGCGCAAAAAGATTTCGTAGAAGTACGGATCGCCCAGCAGGCTGCTGTAGTGATCGAGGGTGTAGGCGTCGCCGTTGATCCCCGAGCTGTAGTCGAAGACGTTGAACGACAGCACCAAGGTCAGCAGCAATGGGATAACCAGCAGGCTGAGGTACAAGGCCAGGGCCGGTGCCGACAGCCAGTAACCCTGGCGTCCGTGGCGAATGGCGACAAGCGTACTCATGCCGGCACCTCGTCAACACTCAGCACCCGCAGCAGCGTCGCGTCCCAATCGAGCCCGACCGCCGTGCCTTCGGTCAGCGGTGCCGAACCGTCGTTGCGGCGCACCACGCTGAGTTCGCCCATCGTTGTCGAGACGCCGTACAACCATTGGCTGCCGAGGAAGAAGCGGCTGACGATGTTGCCTTGCAGGCGGCCCTGGCCTTTGTCCCGCAGATCGATTTTTTCCGGACGCAGACTCAAGGTCAATTCGCCGCCGCTGTTCACTTGAACCACGCCAGCGCCATCACGCTCCCCCGGCAGCAGATTGGCCTTGCCGACGAAACCGGAAATGAACTCGGTGCGCGGGTGTTCGTAGAGGGTGTAGGGCGCGTCGATCTGGGTGATGCGCCCGGCCTGCATCACCACCACCCGGTCGCTGATGGACAGTGCTTCGGACTGGTCATGGGTGACCATCAGCGTGGTGATCCCGACTTCGCGCTGGATGCGGCGGATCTCGAATTGCATTTCTTCGCGCAGGTTGGCGTCGAGGTTGGACAGCGGCTCATCGAGCAGCAGCACCGGCGGCTCGATCACCAGGGCCCGAGCCAATGCAACACGCTGACGCTGGCCACCGGAGAGCTCTCGTGGGTAACGCTCGGCGTGCTGGTTGAGGCGCACCAGTTTCAGCACCCGGTCCACTCGCTGCTGCAACTCGCCGCTGGCCACTTTGCGCATGCGCAGGCCGAAGGCGACGTTGTCTTTAACGGTCATGTGCGGGAACAGCGCGTAACTCTGGAACACCACGCCCAGACCACGGCTGGCGGGTTTGGCGTGGGTGATGTCGCGACCGTCCAGCACAATGCGGCCGCTGCTGACTTCGACGAAGCCGGCGATCATTTGCAGGGTGGTGGTTTTACCGCAGCCGGAGGGGCCGAGCAGCGAGACGAACTCGCCTTTCTCGACCGAGAGGTTGGTGGCAACGACGGCGTCGATCTCGCCGTAACGTTTGCCGAGTCCTTCAAGTTGCACAAAAGCCATAACTGCGCTCCACCTGAGATTGTTATGCGTCGCCCGAAGGCGCGCTTTTTTGTATGGGCAGATACGAAAAGGTCTTGCTGGGTGCGTTGGCGCTCGACTTCTGTCGGCTGCCGCTGTTGTTCGAATCGCCCCTGTCTGGACGCAGAGTAGGACGAAGAATAGGATGGGCTCAATGGCCTATTTCACTGAAACGATGACTATTTTCAGTTTCATTCGGTGAGTAAATTAATACTCGAGAAAACCCATGACTGATTCCATTGAGCGGAATGAAAGTAAAAGTGATGTCGGTGTTGGCGCGGTCTCCAGACTGTTTGCCGTGCTGCGCAGTCTGGGTGACACCGTCGAGGGCGGGGAGCGGGTGACGCAACTGGCCCAGCGCATTGGCCTGTCGCAACCGACCACGCACCGATTGCTGCGCAGCCTGATGGATGAGGGCATGGTCGAGCAGGATGCGCGCAGCAAACGCTATCGCTTGAGCCTGGAGTTCTTTGCACTGGCGGCCCGTGCCGGGAACACCGGAAACCTGCGCGAACTGGTGCGTCCGGCGTTGCTACGGCTGTCGGCGTCGTTGGGGGATTCGTTGTTTTTACTGGCGCGCAGCGGTTTTGATGCGATCTGCCTGGACCGCAGTGAAGGGCCGTTTCCGATCCGCACCTTTACCGGTGACATCGGCGGGCGGGTGGCGCTGGGCGTGGGGCAGGGCAGCCTGGCGATTCTGGCGTTCCTGCCGGAAGAAGAGCGCGACACGGTGATTCACTACAACTTGCCGAGGCTCAAGGATTTCCACCTGTACGACGAGGTGTTCCTGCGCTCGGAAGTCGAGAACGTGCGCAAGCTCGGTTATGCCGGGCGCAACACCGGCGTGTTGCAGGGCATGGCCGGGGTGGCGGTGCCGATTCTGGATCGGGAAGGGCGGGCGGTCGCAGCGTTGAGTGTGGCCACCGTGAGCGATCGGCTGGGGCCGGATCGCTTGCCGACGGTGGTGGAAATGCTCAAGCGCGAAGCGGCGCTGATCGGACCGCGGATCAATCCGTTCGACCCGTTGCTGCGTAGGCCTTCGCAAGTGTTCGGGCAGGGCTGAAACCGCCACAAATCCCCTGTGGGAGCGAGCCTGCTCGCGATAGGGCCAGCACTTTCACCATTGATGTCGACTGATACACCGCCATCGCGAGCAGGCTCGCTCCCACAGGGGATTGGCGGTGTGTTCAGAACTGCACGGTTTGCTTGAGCATCTGCGCCGCTGGCGTATCGCTTGGGCTGACCATCGCGTAGTTATACCCGCCCCCCGACCAGTACTCGGCCTGCAACTCGCCATCACTGCGACTGCCCCTCGGCAACAGGTAGTTTTTCGGACCGGGTGGGCGGACGTAGAAACTGATTTTATGGCCGCCCTGATCCTCGTAAACCACCATCGCCGCCGGCCCTTGCTCGGTGCTCAGCAAGCGTCCGCTGACCGGTTTGAAACCGGCGGCCGAGAGGTCAGGCAAGCGATTGGCCTGAGTGAAATAGCGGTCGAGCCAACCCTGCATGTCACCGTCATCGCTGACTTTGTAGTCGGCCGGCAAGATGCCTTGCTGGGCAATCAGGCGATAGGCCTGCAGGGCATCGGTCATCGGCGGCATGGCACTGATGAGCATCATCTCCCGGGCTTGCCAACCGCTGAATCCGCCGACGCTGACCGCGATCAGCAACACGGCGGCGCTGGCCAGGTGACGGCGAGATTGTCGTTTGAGGCGTTGGCGAATCAGCGCCGGGTCGAGGTTCGGGTTGGCCGGTTGCTGCAGGGCGCCGCTCAAAGCCGCGCGCAATTGCTGGGCGTCCTGTTGCCAGGCACGCACTTGGGCAGCCACTTCAGCGTTGCTGGCCAGAAAAGTGTCCACCAGACGTCGGTCGGCATCGCTGAGTTGCTGGTCGACATAGGCGTGCAGGTCACGCTCGCTTGGGGGCAGGCTGATCATTTGAGTCTCCGCAGAGAAGGGCGGGTAATTTCGCCGTCGCTCAACTGGCGCAAGGCCTGGCGGGCACGGGACAGGCGGGACATCACGGTGCCGGTGGGGACGTCGAGAATCTCGGCGACCTCTTTATAACTCAAGCCTTCGACCGAGACCCAGAGCAGCAGGGCGCGCTGTTCGGTGGTGAGTTGATCGAAAGCTTGCAGGGTCGATTGGGCGATCACGGTGCGCTCCACCGACGGCTGTGAATCGTCACGCCCGGTAAAGAATTCGAGCATTCGCGCATAACGCCGGGAGCGTCGGTGAGCATCGAGAAACTGTCGATACAGAATCGAAAACAACCAGGCGCGCAAATCGCCGTCGGGACGTTTGTCGCGCCAACTCGACAGCGCGCGCTCAAGGCAAGATTGCACCAGGTCGTCGGCGCTGCTGGGATTGCGCGTCAACGACACGGCAAACCGGCGCAATCTGGGAATAATTTCTCGCAGTTGTCCGTCGATATCGTTCATGAAGTTCTGGCTAGTCACTACGCTTTGGACTAGAGAGACGCCCGGCACTGGAGGTTATTCCACGCCCGAAAAAATAAATACCGGGCGATGGAATAAACCACCGTGGGGTTCGTCTGCTTGATCCTTCTCACTTGTGGCCGATGGCCCTGGAGTCTTTCATGGTAGATCGCTCATCACCGCCAACCCGGCCACCCTTGAGTGCCGCGAGCCTGACATTACGTCTGGCCGGTATCGCTGTGGTGGTTGCCGCGCTGGCCGGGGCTTTTGCCTACGTCAACGGCACCTTCGACCCACAGCGCCTGACCCCGAAAAAGCTGATCAATGTGCTGGAGACCAACAACGGCGTGCACCCGGGCTTCCGGCGTAACCACTCCAAAGGCGTGTGTGTGATCGGACATTTCGAGAGCAGTGGCGAGGCGCGCAGCTATTCCAGCGCTCAGGTGTTCAATGTTGCGCAGACCCCGGTGGTCGGGCGTTTCGCCTTGCCGGCCGGTAATCCTTATGCGCCAGACAACAGCGTGCCGATCCGCAGCCTGGCGTTGCGCTTCACCCAGGCCAACGGCCAGCAGTGGCGCACCGGGATGAACAGCATGCCGGTGTTCCCGGTGGGTACGCCCGAAGCGTTCTATCAATTGCAACAGGCCCAGTCGCCGGACCCGGCCACCGGCAAGCCGAACCCGGCTGCGGTGCCAGCGTTCTTCGGTTCGCATCCGGAAGCTGCACCGTTCCTGGCCTGGATCAAAACCGCCAAGCCATCGGCCAGTTACGTGACGGAAACCTACAACAGCGTCAATGCGTTTTACCTGGTGAACGCGGCCGGGCAACGGCAAGCGGTGCGCTGGAGCATGGTGCCCGTCGCTCAGGATGCCGCGGGTGCTACGGCGCCTGAGGGTGGTGAATTCCTCGAGAAAGACCTGGTTCAGCGTATTTCCGCAGGGCCGCTGCGTTGGCAGTTGAACATCACGCTGGCCAACCCTGGCGATCCGGTCAACGACGCCAGCAAGGCTTGGCCCGAGGGTCGCAAAGTGTTGAACGCCGGCATCCTCGTACTCGAAAGCACCCAGCCGCAACTCAATGGCGAATGCCGGGACATCAACTACGACCCGCTGGTACTGCCCGCCGGCATAGAAGGTTCCGACGACCCCTTGCTCGCCGCTCGTTCAGCGGGGTACGCCACTTCCTACTTGCGTCGTACCAGCGAAGTCAGCCAATTGCCCTCTGCTAATAAACAGGAGTCTCATCAATGAGCGCTCAACCGAACCACTTCGCGCCTTTAGCGCGATTGCTGCACTGGCTGATGGCGCTGATGATCATTGCCATGCTGTTTATCGGCGCGGGCATGGCCGCTTCGGTGTCCGAGCGTCATGAGTGGCTGATTCATCTGCACAAACCTTTGGGCGTCGCGATTCTGCTGTTGGTGGTCGTGCGCCTGGCCGTGCGCTTTTCCACGCAACAGCCACCGCTGCCGGCAGATCTGCCGGGTTGGCAAGCGCTGGCGGCCAAGGCTTCGCATGTTTTGCTGTACGCCTTGATGCTGATCCTGCCGCTGCTGGGTTGGGCGATGATTTCGGCGGCGGGGGATCCGGTGATGCTCAGCAGCTCGCTGCAGTTGCCGTCGATCGTACCGGCGAATGCGCAGGTGTTTGCGTTCCTGCGCAAGGCTCACGGGTATTTGGCGTATTTGTTGTTCCTGACAGTGCTGCTGCATTTGGCGGCGGCGTTGTTTCATGGCTGGGTGCGCCGCGATGACGTGCTGGACAGCATGTTGCGGGGTAAGGATCACGGCTAAAAGATCGCAGCCTGCGGCAGCTCCTACAAAGATTCGTGCGGCGCACACGATCGGCGTAGGAGCTGGCGAAGCCTGCGATTTTTTGATTCTGCGCATCAGCGCAAGGTGTTGACCATTTCCGCAACGGTCGTCAGCACATCCTTGCCCAATTGCTTCGAGCGTTTGCCAGACCAGCCGGTCAGCGCATTCGGCGCATCGTTGTTGTCCTTGAAGGGCATTTCGAGGGTCAGCGACAGGCAGTCGAATTTCTGACCGACGCTGTTGCACGCCAGGGTCATGTTGGCTTTGCCCGGTTCGTCACGGGTGTAGCCGTGCTTGGTCTGGAAGTCCTTGGTCAGGTGCTTCAAATGACTGCGGAAGTGCTCTTCGAGTTTTTCGATCCGTGGCGTGTAACCCGGGTTGCCTTCGCAACCGGCGGTGAACACGTAGGGGATTTCTTCATCGCCATGGATGTCGAGGAACAGGTCCACGCCGTACTTTTCCATCTGTTGCTGAGCGAACAGCACTTCCGGGCTGATTTCCTGGCTGGCGCTCTGCCAGGCGCGGTTCAGGTCCTGGCCCATGGCGTTGGTGCGCAGGTGACCGTGGAAAGCGCCGTCCGGGTTCATGTTCGGCACCAAATACAGATCGGCGCTGGTCAGCAGTTTGTTCAATACAGGATCGTCGTGTTTTTCCAGGCGTTCGATCACGCCTTCCATGAACCATTCGCCCATGTGTTCGCCGGGGTGTTGCTGGGCGATGATCCAGACTTTGCGCTGACCTTCGGCGCCCGTGCCTTTACGCAGCAGCTGGATGTCTCGACCTTCGACACTTTTTCCGGTGGCCAGCAGTTCGGTGCCAGCCTTGGTCAGCGCTTGCTCGATCAGCCAGTCGTGACGGCCACGGCTGTAGGGTTCGAAGTAAGCAAACCAGGCGTGGGTGGCGGTGGCTTCAAGGCTGAAGCGCAGGCAGTCACCTTCGAAAATGGTCGGCACCCGGAACCAGTTGACGTGGTCGTAGGACGCCACCGCCTGATAACCATCCCAGGCTTTGTTGTAGGAGGACTTGCTGGCATTGTTCAGACGAAACCAGTGTTCCTGACCGACGTGCAGACCGCTGGCCTTGAAGTGGAACCACTGAAAGTGCTGGCTGCGGGTGTCTGGCTTGATGGCCAGCAGGGCTTGCAACGGATTGCTGATGTCCAGCACTTCAATGTTGCCACTGTCGAAGTTGGCACTGATGTCGAAAGAGGATTTAGCCACGGCCATAGTCGATTCCTGAATATGATTTTATGGCTGTTACTTTACACGCTGGGAAGGGAAAAACCGGGGGAAATTCTGGGGGACGCGGGGGGGCGTCCTCCTTGACGCCGACGAAGCTTAGAGACTGTGCGATTGATTCTCAAGCGCTATTTATGATTAGTTTTGGCCAATGAAGCCGGGCTTCTCTTGCCAATGGATATTCTTTTGATATCATCCGCGCCATTCGAATTTGCAGCACCTAAAGACTTCATTAGCCTGAAGGTAAAGCCAGAATAACTGGCAAAAAAAAGACCCGGCAAAAAGCCGGGTCAAAAACCGTGATTAGCCTGATGAGGAGATAGTCCAGGAGACCGACCTAAGGTCACTTGGACAATCGACTGATCTCGCGACCAGCTGCATGCAATAATAATCATTCTCGTTTGCAAGTCAAATGTTTTTATCTGCGCGATTGGAAAGTTCTTTCCCGTCCTCCTTGTCAGTACCCGTGTCTCACCCGTTCTGATCGCCCTCCAGGGATCGATCCACCATCGCCCTGGCCATGTCGATCATGTGCACCGTCGAAATCGCCAGGTCCCGACTTGCACCCTGCAAATTGCTGGCTGACTCGTACGCGATAGCGGCTGCACAACGCAGCAAATCGGTGGCATGGACCAGCGCCTCTTCGCAGCTGATGTTGCGGTTTACGTCAAAGAAACGTTCTTCGACCACGTCCTCTGAAACAGCTGGTTTCAAGTAATAGTCCAGCGCTCGTTGCGCGGCGGCAGAGCCTTTGGGCGAGGTGAGGGAAGTGTCGATGTGCATGTCAGGCAGGTCGTTGCAGGGGATGGACATGGCGATGGCAAACTCCGTGATAGATTCAGATCCGTGAACCCATCCTAGTACGTACTGTATTTATGACGAGAGATTAAATACTACAATTTGTGTTTTGACGGCTGGAGGCGCCCACGTATCGTGCCGCACATGGATAAATGGATTGAATTGGTCAAGGCCAAGATGAGTGAACTCAAAGTCACTCAAGAAGAACTCGCAGATCGCCTCGGGATGTCCCAGGGCGGCGTCGGCCACTGGCTGAACAAACGCCGCGACCCCGGCGTCGTCAACATGAACCGTGTGTTGAAGGCGCTGGGCATGGACTTTCTCGAAGTGGTGCTGGTGATCCGCGAACCCCTCATCCTGGAAGAGGAGGAGATGCCTCTGGCGCTGAAGTACAACCCGTACTTCCGCTACCCGGTCAGTGACTGGAAGGAGCCGGCGCAGCTGCGCGATGGTGAGCTGACGGTGTATCGCAAGGAGGAACGCTTCGAGCTGACCGACTACCACGCCCAGGGCCCGGCCTTCTGGCTGAGTGTGGTGGGCGATGCGATGACCGCGCCCACGGGTATCAGCATTGCCGAGGGCATGATGATCCTGGTGGACCCTGCCATCGTGCCGGAACCCGGAAAACTGGTGATCGCCCAGTGGCCGGACAGCGCCGAGGCGACCTTTCGCAAGCTGATCGAAGAGGGCGGGCAGCGTTACCTGGTCCCGCTCAATCCGACCTATCCGAAGGCTATCTTCACCGACGAATGCCGAATTATCGGCGTAGTGGTCCAGGCAACCGCCAAATTCTAATCAGATCGGTCCTCGCAAGACGTAGGACCGATCTTCATTTCATGCTTCTTCAAACTCGACCAGCGCACTGCCTTCGCTGACCATCTCGCCTTCCTGGCAATACAGCGCCTTGATCACCCCGGCGTGTGGCGCCCGAATGCTGTGCTCCATCTTCATCGCCTCCAGCACCACCAGCTGCGCCCCGGCTTCGACCGTTTGCCCGGCTTGCACCAATACCCGCACGATGCTGCCATTCATGGGCGCGGTCAGCCCGCCGTGATGGCTATGACTGGCCTCGACGGCGCTGATCGGATCGTAGGACTCGATGCGGCGCAATTCACCTTCCCATTGCAGATACAGAACGTCGCCCCGGCGGATTGCCCGATGCTGGCGGCGCAGGCCGTTGTGCTCGTTCAGCAGTTGCTCGCCCTTGAGTTGAGCGGTGTGGGCATCAGCGTCGCCCAATGTCAGCGCGCGATCCTGGCTTTCACAACTCAAGTGCAGGGTGATTTCTGTCGGCAGTCCGGCACGGAAACCGTTGCTGTTGGCCCAAGGTGAAACCGGGTCATCGGCTCGTGGAGAACTCGGCTGGCTTTGAGCAAAAGCCTGGGCGGCGGCTTGCCAGAATTCGTCACTGAGGTCTGAGGCGACTGGCAGTAGTTCTTCCTGATAACGCGGAATGAATCCGGTATCCAGTTCGGCCGCTGCAAACGCCGGATGGCCGACGATCCGGCGCAGGAAGTTGATGTTGGTCTTGAGCCCGCCAATGGCAAACTCATCGAGCATGCTCAGCAACCGCAGTCGTGCCTGTTCACGATCCTCGCCCCAGGCAATCAGTTTGCCGAGCATCGGGTCGTAGAACGGTGAAATTTCATCGCCTTCTTCGACGCCACTGTCCACCCGCCGTCCCGGACCTTGAGCGGATTCACGGTACAGCTCCAGTCGACCGGTCGCCGGCAGGAAATCATTGCCCGGGTCTTCGGCATACAACCGCACTTCGATGGCATGGCCGATCAGCGGAACCTCGGCCTGAGTCATCGGCAGCGCTTCGCCACGGGCCACACGAATCTGCCAGGCCACCAGGTCGAGGCCGGTGATGGCTTCGGTGACCGGGTGTTCGACTTGCAGGCGTGTGTTCATCTCCATGAAGAAGAACTCACCCCGCGAATCCAACAGAAATTCCACGGTGCCGGCGCCGACATAACCGATGGCCTGTGCCGATCGCACGGCGGCCTCACCCATGGCGCGACGCAGTTCCGGGCTCAAGCCTGGAGCGGGTGCTTCTTCAACAACTTTTTGGTGCCGACGCTGGATCGAGCAATCACGTTCGTTGAGGTACAGGCAGTTGCCATGCTGGTCGGCGAAGACCTGGATTTCCACGTGACGCGGTTTGAGCAGGTACTTCTCCACCAGCATCCGCGAATCGCCGAACGAGGATTTCGCTTCACGTTGGGCCGAGGCCAAGGCTTCGGCCAACTGGCTGATATCCTCGACCACTTTCATGCCTTTGCCGCCGCCCCCTGCGGTGGCCTTGAGCAGCACCGGATAACCGATGCGTTCGCAGGCGTCGCGGAAGGTGTCGAGGTCCTGAGCCTCACCGTGATAGCCGGGCACCAGCGGTACGCCGGCGGTTTCCATCAAGGCCTTGGCCGCGGATTTGCTGCCCATGGCATCGATGGCTGAGGCGGGCGGGCCGAGGAAAATCAGGCCGGCTTCTTCGATCGCACGGGCGAACCCGGCGTTCTCGGAAAGAAAGCCATAACCCGGATGAATCGCCTGAGCGCCGCTGGCCTTGGCGGCGGCGATCAGTTTGTCGATTTGCAGGTAACTGTCAGCGGCTTTGCTGCCACCGAGGTCGACGCGGATATCCGCTTCGCGGCTGTGTCGGGCTTCACGGTCGGTGGCGCTGTGCACGGCCACGGTGGTCAAGCCCAGGGCTTTGGCGGTGCGCATCACCCGGCAAGCGATTTCGCCGCGGTTGGCCACCAGCAGGGTGGTGAGAACAGGTGCGCTCATCAACGCGGCTCCTTGGTGGTGGTTTCGGCTTGCCAGCTCGGCGGACGTTTTTGCAGAAAGGCCCGCAGGCCTTCCTGACCTTCGGGGCTGACGCGGATGCGGGCGATGGCGTTTTCGGTGTAGCGACGTAGTGCCGGGGTCAGCGCGCCGTGGCCGACTTCGCGGAGCAATTCCTTGCTGGCGCGCAGGGCGGCCGGGCTGTTGAGCAGCAGGTTGTCGATCCACTGTTCGACTTTTTGCTCTAGCTCAGCGATCGGATAACTCTCCGACAACAAGCCGATTTCCCGTGCTCGTTGTCCGCCGAAACGCTCGGCAGTCAGCGCGTAGCGACGTGCCGCGCGCTCACCGATGGCTTGCACCACGAACGGGCTGATCACCGCCGGGGCCAGGCCGATGCGCACTTCCGACAGGCAGAACTGCGCGTCATCGGTGCCGATGGCCATGTCGCAGCAACTGATCAGGCCCAGCGCACCACCGAATGCAGCGCCTTGCACCACCGCCAGCGTCGGGACTTTCAGCTTGGCGAGGTTGTACATCAACTCCGCCAGTTCCCGGGCATCGTCGAGATTGGTGTGGTAATCGAGTTCGGCCGATTGCTGCATCCAGGCCAGATCTGCGCCGGCGCTAAAATGCTTGCCGCGTCCGCGCACCAGCAGGAAACGCAGACTGGTGTCGCTCGACACTTTGTCCAGGGCGAGGATCAGTTCGCGGATCATTTCGGCGTTGAAGGCGTTGTTCTTTTCTTCACGGCTGAGCCACAGGGTCGCAAAACCACGCGGGTCGGTCAGCAGTTCGAGGGTATTGAAGTCGCTCATATATATCCGTCTCCACAACTCTTGTGGGAGCGGGCTTGCTCGCGAACGCGAACCGGTTTTACGATTGCTTCGCAATCGAACGGGGGCAAGCCCCCTCGCCACACAAGCCCGCTGCCACAGAAAATCACATCCGGAACACGCCGAAGCGGCTCGGTTCGATTGGCGCGTTCAGCGACGCCGACAAGGCCAGGGCCAATACATCGCGGGTTTGCGCCGGGTCGATGACGCCGTCGTCCCACAACCGGGCGCTGGAGTAGTAGGGATGACCCTGCTCTTCATATTGGTCGAGGATCGGTTGCTTGATCTCGGCTTCCTGCTCGGCGCTGAAACCGTGGCCACTGCGTTCGGCCTGTTCGCGTTTCACCTGCACCAAAACACCCGCCGCCTGCTCGGCGCCCATCACGCCGATGCGTGCGTTCGGCCACATCCACAGGAAACGTGGATCGTAAGCTCGCCCACACATGCCGTAATTACCGGCACCGAAACTGCCGCCGATGATCACGGTGAATTTCGGCACTTTGGCGCACGCCACGGCGGTCACCAGTTTCGCGCCGTGCTTGGCGATGCCGCCGGCCTCGTATTTCTGGCCGACCATGAAACCGGTGATGTTTTGCAGGAACAGCAACGGAATGCCGCGCTGACAGGCCAGCTCGATGAAGTGCGCGCCTTTCTGCGCGGCTTCGGCGAACAGAATGCCGTTGTTGGCGAGGATCGCGATCGGGTAACCGTGCAAATGGGCGAAGCCGCACACCAGGGTCGTCCCGAACAGTGCTTTGAATTCGTCGAACACCGAACCATCCACCAACCGCGCAATCACTTCACGCACGTCGAACGGCTGCTTGGCATCCGCCGACACCACGCCGTACAACTCGTCGCTGGCGTAAAGCGGGGCGATCGGCGTGCGCTTTTGCAGCTCACCGAGTTTGCGCCAGTTGAGGTTGGCGATGCTGCGTCGCGCAATGGCCAAGGCGTGTTCGTCACTCTCGGCGTAGTGGTCGGCGACCCCGGAAATCTTGCAGTGCACATCGGCCCCGCCGAGGTCTTCGGCGCTGACCACTTCACCGGTCGCGGCTTTCACCAGCGGCGGGCCGGCGAGGAAAATCGTCGCTTGCTCGCGCACCATGATCGCTTCGTCGGCCATGGCCGGCACGTACGCGCCACCGGCGGTGCAGGAACCCATGACCACCGCGATTTGCGGAATGCCCATGGCGCTCATGTTGGCCTGGTTGAAGAAGATCCGTCCGAAGTGCTCACGGTCCGGGAACACCTCATCCTGACGTGGCAGGTTGGCGCCACCAGAGTCCACCAGATAGATGCACGGCAAGCGATTCTGCTGGGCGATGGTTTGGGCGCGCAGGTGTTTTTTCACGGTCAGCGGGTAATACGAGCCACCTTTTACGGTGGCGTCGTTGGCGACGATCATGCATTCGACACCTTCCACGCGACCGATCCCGGCAATCACGCCAGCAGCCGGAACGTCTTCGCCATACACCTCGTAGGCCGCCAATTGGCTGATCTCGAGAAACGGTGAACCCGGATCGAGCAGGCGATTGATCCGTTCACGAGGCAGCAGTTTGCCCCGCGAGGTGTGGCGCTCTTGCGCCTTCGGGCCGCCACCTTGCTGCACTTTAGTGAGCAGGGTGTGCAGGTCGTCGACCTGTTTGAGCATCGCCGCGCTGTTGGCCGCGAACTCCGCCGAACGGGGGTTGAGCTGGGTATGCAGGATAGCCATGGACAGCTCCGTTTAGCGGGTTTCGTTGAACAGTTCGCGACCGATCAGCATGCGACGAATCTCACTGGTGCCGGCACCGATTTCGTACAGCTTGGCGTCACGCAGCAGACGACCGGCCGGGAATTCGTTGATGTAGCCATTGCCACCGAGAATCTGGATCGCGTCGAGGGCCATTCGGGTCGCGCATTCGGCGCTGTAGAGGATGACGCCGGCGGCGTCCTTGCGGGCGGTTTCGCCGCGTTCGCACGCTTGCGCTACCGCATAGAGGTAGGCGCGGCTGGCGTTGAGTTGGGTGTACATGTCGGCGACCTTGCCCTGGATCAACTGGAATTCGCCGATGCTTTGGCCGAACTGCTTGCGGTCGTGGATGTACGGCACGATCAAGTCCATGCAGGCCTGCATGATCCCGGTCGGGCCGCCGGACAGGACAACGCGTTCGTAATCGAGACCGCTCATCAGCACCTTCACGCCGCCATTGAGCACGCCGAGGATGTTTTCTTCCGGTACTTCGACGTCGTCGAAGAACAGCTCGCAGGTGTTGGAACCGCGCATGCCGAGCTTGTCGAATTTGTTGCTGCGGCTGAAGCCTTTGGAATCACGTTCTACGATGAACGCGGTGATGCCGTGGGGGCCTTTTTCCAGGTCGGTCTTGGCGTAGATCACGTAGGTGTTGGCGTCCGGGCCGTTGGTGATCCAGGTCTTGCTGCCGTTGAGGACGTAGTGATCGCCGCGTTTATCGGCGCGCAGTTTCATCGACACCACGTCGGAACCGGCATTCGGTTCGCTCATGGCCAGGGCGCCGATGTGTTCGCCGCTGATCAGCTTCGGCAGGTATTTGGTTTTCTGTTCGTGATTGCCGTTGCGGTTGATCTGGTTGACGCAGAGGTTGGAGTGCGCGCCGTAGGACAGGGCGACCGAGGCCGAACCGCGGCTGATTTCTTCCATGATCACCACGTGCGCCAGGTAACCCAGGCCAGCACCGCCGTATTCTTCCGGGACGGTTACGCCTAGCAGGCCCATGTCGCCGAATTTACGCCACAGGTCGGCGGGGAACAGGTTGTCGATGTCGATCTGAGCGGCGCGTGGTGCGATCTCTTTGGCGACGAAGGACTGAACCTGATCGCGCAGCATGTCGATGGTTTCACCGAGGGCAAAGTTCAGGGATGGGTAGCTCATGGGTCACCTTTTGGCATTTTTGTAGGGTAGGGAGGGCCGTGATTTGGTTCTCACCTTTACGTTAACGTAAGCCTGTGACGAATGGCTGTCAATCGCCCTTTACGTTAACGTCAACTTGAGCGAGAGTAGAGCCAGTTCATAGAAGGCGAACAACCCCTGTGGGAGCGACCTGTGGCGAGGGGATTTATCCCCGTTCGGCTGCGAAGCAGCCGCAAACCCGGTGAATACGGCTTCTCTGACACACCTTAATCACCGATTTGGGGCCGCTTCGCGACCCAACGGGGATAAATCCCCTCGCCACAGGTCGCTCCCACAGGGGGGCGCCGTAACACCCACTAATAAAGACAATAGGGGTCGTCATGGATCAACCCAGTGCAAGCCCGCAGCGCAGTTACACCCGTGGTTCCCAGGACAAAGCCTTGCTGGCGATGACCATTGGCGAGGCGTTCGATAACACCGTTGCGCAGTACCCGACCGGGGAGGCGCTGGTCGTGCGCCATCAACAGTTGCGCTACACCTGGCAGCAACTGGCCGAAGCCGTGGATCTGCATGCCAAAGCGCTGTTGGCGCTGGGCTTGCAGACTGGTGATCGTCTGGGTATCTGGGCACCGAACTGCGCCCAATGGTGTATCAGCCAGTTCGCCAGCGCGAAAATCGGCGTGATTCTGGTCAACGTCAATCCGGCCTACCGCAGCTCCGAACTCGAGTACGTGTTGAAGCAATCCGGCTGCCAATGGCTGGTCTGCGCCGGCGCCTTCAAGACCTCCGACTATCACGGGATGCTGCAAGGCCTCGTTCCCGAGCTGGCTGAGCAATCCATCGGAAAATTGCAGAGCGAACGCCTGCCGGAGCTGCGCGGTGTCATCAGCCTTGATGCTCAGCCGCCATCGGGTTTCCTGCCGTGGTCGCAATTGACCGATCTTGCGGGGAGCGTGTCGGCGGAGCAGTTGAGTGAACGTCAACACTGCCTGCATTTCGACCAGGCGGTAAACATCCAGTACACCTCCGGCACCACCGGTTTCCCCAAGGGCGCGACCCTCAGTCACTACAACATTCTCAACAACGGTTACATGGTCGGCGAAAGCCTCGGCTTGACCGCGAGTGATCGCCTGGTCATTCCGGTGCCGCTGTATCACTGCTTCGGCATGGTCATGGGCAACCTCGGTTGCATGACCCACGGCAGCACCATGATTTACCCCAACGATGCGTTCGATCCACTGCTGACCCTGACTACCGTCGCCGAAGAAAAGGCCACCGCGCTTTACGGCGTACCGACCATGTTCATCGCCATGCTCGATCAGCCAAAGCGCTCTGAATTCGATCTGTCGAGCCTGCGCACCGGGATCATGGCCGGGGCGACCTGTCCGATCGAAGTGATGCGTCGGGTCATCAGTGAAATGCACATGAGCGAAGTGCAGATTGCCTACGGCATGACGGAAACAAGTCCGGTGTCGTTGCAGACCGGTCCGTCAGACGAACTGGAATTGCGCGTCACCACCGTCGGTCGCACCCAGCCACAACTGGAAAGCAAGATCATCGACGAGGCGGGCAATCTCGTGCCGCGCGGCACTATCGGTGAGTTGTGCACCCGCGGCTACAGCGTGATGCTCGGTTACTGGAACAACCCGCAAGGCACCGCGGAAGCCATCGACCAGGCCGGCTGGATGCACACCGGTGATCTGGCGAGCATGAACGACGAAGGCTACGTATGTATTGCCGGACGTAACAAGGACATGATCATCCGCGGCGGTGAGAATGTTTACCCGCGGGAGCTGGAAGAGTTCTTCTTTACCCATCCGGCGGTGGCGGATGTGCAAGTGATCGGGATTCCGTGCTCGCGGTATGGCGAAGAGATTGTCGCCTGGATCAAATTCCATCCGGGCCACAGTGCTACCGAGCAGGAGCTGCAAGCGTGGTGCAAGGAGCGCATCGCGCACTTCAAGACACCGCGTTACTTTAAATTCGTCGATGAGTTTCCGATGACCGTGACCGGGAAGATCCAGAAGTTTCGGATGCGGGAAATCAGTATCGAGGAATTGCGCGGTAACCACGCCTGACCACAATTCCTTGTGGGAGCGAGCCTGCTCGCGATGACGGCAGCACATCCAATATAGATGTCGACTGAACCACCGCTATCGCGAGCAGGCACGCTCACACAGGGGAGGGCAGCGGAAATGGCAAATGCCGGAAAGCACAAAGGGGAGCCGAAGCTCCCCTTTAATTTTGTCGTTGCGCGTGCTCTTTTTTTATTATTGAGGGGCGGTCTGTTGTTGTTTTTGGAAACCGTGACCCTTTACCGCTGTTTTTGTCGATCCCCATCCGGGATCAAGAGCAAACGTATTTTTTTGAGCGCTGATCTACTTTTTCGCTAAGCGATCCAACCAGTTCGGGAGCTACTTGAAGGTAGTTTTATTGTTCTCTGCCCGGTTGCGGGTTACTCCGAAAAGCACCCTGAAAAGCACATCCTCTCCAAAAAAATCTGTTAGCTGCGTCTCTGCCGTGTTGTTTTTGTTATGTCAGAGTCGTTACGTCTTATTTTTATTAGGTTTGCCGCTTTTTTTGTTCTTGTTATGCCATAGAGATAGCAGAAGCCGTGCCAACTTTTAAAAATCCTTTTAAATCAACAGTTTATGATTTTGTCGGATTTTTCGTTCCGTCAAAACCCGACAATTTGTTTCCGTGTTACTCGCTTGCGCCCCACGTTTCAGACGCGGCGGTAACACCCCGGCACATCCGCGCACTCACTGTGCGCTGCGAGCCTTGGCCACGCGCGAACCGGTCGGTCGCCCCAGCACCGTGCAAATCTGCTGACCGGCCAGAATCAAGGCGTCCAGGTCGATACCGGTCTCGATACCCAGGCCATTGAGCAGGTAAACCACGTCTTCGGTCGCGACGTTACCGCTGGCGCCCTTGGCGTATGGGCAGCCGCCGAGGCCGGCGATGGAGCTGTCGAACACCGAGATGCCTTCCAGCAGGCTGGCGTAAATGTTGGCCATGGCCTGGCCATAGGTGTCGTGGAAGTGCCCGGCCAGTTTTTCACGGGGTACATCGGCCGACACCACGTCGATCATCTTGCGGGTCGCGCCAGCGGTGCCGGTGCCGATGGTGTCGCCCAGGGAAACTTCATAGCAGCCCATCGCGTAGAGCTCGCGAGCGACCCGAGCGACTTGCTCGGGCGCGACGTTACCTTCGTAAGGGCAGCCCAGCACACAGGACACGTAACCGCGCACGCTGACACCGTGTTGCCTGGCGGCGTCCATGATCGGCACGAAACGCTCCAGGCTTTCGCTGATCGAGCAATTGATATTGCGCTGGGAAAACGATTCTGACGCGGCAGCGAAGACCGCGACTTCCTTGACCCCGGCTGCAATGGCGTCTTCAAACCCGCGCAGGTTCGGGGCGAGTGCACCATACGTCACGCCAGGCTTACGCTGGATTTGCGCGAAGACGTCGGCGGAACCGGCCATTTGCGGTACCCATTTGGGCGACACGAAACTGCCGACTTCTATATAGCCGAGCCCGGCGGCGGTCAGCGCGTCGACCAGTTGCACCTTGTCCGCAACGCTGATGGGTTGGGCTTCGTTTTGCAGACCGTCGCGTGGACCGACTTCGACCAGGCGTACGTGAGTGGGGAGGGACATAAGCAATTCACCTGTTCAGTTAGGGATCGTTCCCACGCTCTGCGTGGGAATGCCGCAATGGACGCTCTGCGTCCGCTCTGGATGTGTGACGCTGAGCGTCACGGGCTGCATTCCCACGCGGAGCGTGGGAACGATCATTACGTTTGGTTATTGGATGAGTTCCTGGTTTTTGATGGTCTGTTCCAGCGCCTGGGTGCAACGCTCCTGTGCGGTGTCCAGTTCCAGCTTCATCTGTTCGATGTCTAGCATCTGCTGCTCCAGCTGTTCGCGGCGTTCGGCGATTTTGGTCAGCATGGTTTGCAGCTGTTTCTGATTGCCGCCGGTGGGGTCATAGAGTTCGATCAACTCGCGGCATTCGGCCAGGGAGAAACCAATGCGCTTACCCCGCAGGATCAGCTTCAGGCTGACCTTGTCACGGGGCGAGTAGATGCGTTCCTGACCGCGTCGCTCGGGGCTGAGCAGGCCTTGCTCTTCATAAAAGCGAATGGCCCGGGTGGTGATGTCGAGCTCGCGGGCGAGGTCGGAAATGCTATAGGTCTGGCTGCTCATGGAAGCGCTCGAAAAAGGTCATGGCGCTAAGCTAATGGCAGGTTGACGTTTACGTCAAGGGGCGTGGATTTTTGCTGTCAGTGCCGGCCCCATCGCGAGCAGGCTCACTCCCACATTCGACCGCATTCTTTCTGGAAGAACCGGGTAAATGTGGGAGTGAGCCTGCTCGCGATGGGGGCGCCTCGGTCCAAAGTCCTACACTTTATCGAGCTTCTTCTCATGTGCCGTCACCTGCTGGCACAACTCGATCATCTGCTCGCGCATCCAGCGGTTGGCCGGGTCCTGGTCGGTGCTTTCGTGCCAATAAAGGTGGGTTTCCACCGGCGGCACATCGTTGACCGGCAGGTTCACCGAGTACAAATCATGGCGACGGGCAAAGCGTTCCGGCACGGTCATCACCATGTCGGTCTGCTGCAACACCTGAGACGCCATCAAGTAATGCTGGGACCGCAGGGCGATCTTGCGCTGGATGCCCATTTTGCCCAAGGCCAGGTCGACATGACCCAGACCGCTGCGGCGGCTGGAGATATGGATATGGGTCAGCGACAGGTAATCGTCGAGGGTGAACTTTTCTTTGCCCGCCAGCGGATGGCCCTTGCGCATAGCGCACACGTAACGGTCCTCCATCAACTTGACGTGGCGCACTTGCGGGTCAGTGTTGAGGGGGGCATCGACGGCGAAATCAAGACGCCCGGCCGCCAGTTCCTTGGTGGTTTCGCGGCGCTTGGACAGGAAGCTTTCGATGATCACCGTCGGTGCCAGGCGACGCAGGCGCTGGAACAGCGGCGGCAGGATCACCGCTTCAGTGAGGTCGGTCATGCTGATGCGGTAGGTCTTGACCGCCTGCAACGGGTTGAAAATACGGCTTTCCTGCACCGATACCCGCAGCAGGGAGAGGGCGTTGCGCACCGGCCCGATAATGTTCTGCGCCATGGGCGTCGGGACCATGCCCTGAGCGGTACGCACGAACAATGGGTCATTGAAGGTCTCGCGCAGACGGGCCAGGGCGTTCGAGACCGCCGGTTGAGTAATGCCGACAATCTGCCCGGCGCGGGTCAGGTTGGCTTCGGTGTAGATCGCGTCGAAGACGATGAAAAGGTTGAGGTCGACCTTGCTCAGATTCATTGCGCGGCACTCTTATTGTTTGGGGCTTTTTGTTGTGGCCGGAGGCCTTGGCGATCACCCGATCATATATCGGTGATGAATGTTAATACACGCCGAGAATAGGCTAGGTAAATTTTCGTAGCTGTTCTAGCATCGAATGCATGACCTGAACAACTCATCAAAACCCTCAGTCAAAAGGTAGAGCTGCCCATGGATTTCGCTTATTCGCCCAAGGTGCAAGAACTGCGTGAGCGCGTGACCGCGTTCATGGACACCTACGTTTATCCCGCTGAAGCGGTGTTCGAGCGCCAGGTCGCCGAGGGCGATCGTTGGCAGCCGACCGCAATCATGGAGGAGCTCAAACTCAAGGCCAAGGCTGAAGGTTTGTGGAATTTGTTTCTGCCTGAGTCCGAACTCGGCGCCGGCCTGACCAACCTCGAATACGCGCCGTTGGCGGAAATCATGGGTCGTTCGCTGCTGGGCCCCGAGCCGTTCAACTGCTCAGCGCCAGACACCGGGAACATGGAAGTGCTGGTGCGTTACGCCAACGAAGAGCAGAAGCAACGCTGGCTCGAACCGTTGCTGCGCGGCGAGATCCGTTCGGCGTTCGCCATGACTGAACCGGACGTGGCCTCGTCCGACGCCACCAACATGGCCGCCCGCGCCGTGCGTGATGGCGACGAGTGGGTAATCAACGGCAAAAAATGGTGGACTTCAGGCGCCTGCGATCCACGCTGCAAGATTCTGATCTTCATGGGCCTGAGCGATCCTGACGCGCCGCGTCATGCGCAGCACTCGATGATTCTGGTGCCGGTGGATGCTCCGGGTGTGAAGATCGTTCGTCCGCTGCCCGTGTTCGGTTACGACGACGCACCCCACGGCCACGCCGAAGTGCTGTTCGAAAATGTCCGAGTGCCGTACGAAAACGTCCTGCTGGGCGAAGGACGCGGCTTCGAAATCGCTCAGGGTCGCCTTGGCCCGGGACGGATTCACCACTGCATGCGCTCAATCGGCATGGCTGAACGTGCATTGGAACTGATGTGCAAACGGGCGGTAACCCGTACTGCGTTCGGTAAACCTTTGGCACGCCTGGGCGGCAACATCGACAAAATCGCCGACTCGCGGATGGAAATCGACATGGCTCGGCTGCTGACATTAAAAGCGGCGTACATGATGGACACCGTCGGCAACAAGATTGCGAAAAGCGAAATCGCTCAGATCAAGGTCGTCGCACCGAACGTGGCCTTGCGGGTGATCGACCGGGCGATCCAGATCCATGGCGGGGCAGGGGTGTCCAACGATTTTCCACTGGCTTATATGTATGCGATGCAACGCACCCTGCGCCTGGCCGACGGTCCGGACGAAGTGCACCGCGCGGCGATCGGCAAGTTCGAGATCGGCAAGTACGTACCCAAAGAAATGTTGCGCAACAGCCACTGATTAATGTAGGAGCGGGCTTGCTCGCGAAAGCGGACGGACATTCAAAATCAATTTTGACTGTTCAACCGCTTTCGCGAGCAAGCCCGCTCCCACAGGTTCGGTTCGTCAGTCGACCATTGGCAACCCGTAGAATGCTCGCGCACACGCCGTGCTGTGAGCCGCCAGATCTTCCTCGCTCTCCCCGCGATGCAGCGCCACTTCCCGCAACACTTCGGTCAGATACGCCGGTTCGTTGCGACCATTCTTCGGCTTGGGTCGCAGACTGCGCGGCAACAGATACGGCGCATCGCTCTCCAGCATTAACCGTCCCCGCTTGATCTCTTTCACCAGTGGATGCAGGTGCGTGCCCCGGCGCTCGTCGCAGATCCAGCCGGTGATACCGATGTGCAAATCCAGATCGAGGTAACTGAACAGCGCCTTCTTTTCGCCCGTGAAGCAATGCACCACGGCGGCCGGCAACTGATCACGGTAATCGCGAAGGATTTCCAGCAAGCGCTGGCTGGCATCGCGCTCGTGGAGGAACACCGGCAATTGCAGCTCGACCGCCAACTCCAAGTGCTTTTCCAGGACTTTTTCCTGCTGCGGGCGCGGCGAGAAATCACGATTGAAATCCAGCCCGCATTCACCCACCGCCACAACGTTTGGCTCCTTGAGCAAACTGCGCAGACGCTGGGCGCTGTCGGCGTTCCAGTCGCTGGCGCAGTGGGGGTGAATGCCGGCCGTGGCGAACAGCCGTTGAGCCGTTTCGTCCAGTTGCCGGCACAGTTCCAGCGCCTGCTCACTGCCCTCGACACTGGTGCCGGTGAGCACCAATTGGCAGACCCCGGCCGCGTAGGCGCGGTCGAGTACAGCCTGGTGTTTGTCGGCAAAACTGGGGTTGGTCAGGTTGACGCCGATATCGATGAGTTGCATGGTGCTACCTCGGACCAAAGGCCGGAAAGCATATCAGAGCTGTAGATTTATAAGAAAAGCCAAGAACTACAACGAGTTATAGCTGTCTCTTGATGCCGCGAGACAGGTCAGGGTGGCCAGGGTGCCATCACTGTGCCAGTCTTTCGCACTTTGCCAGCGCTCACGGCGCTCTGTTTCTGTCGTTCGATATCATGAAGATTTTTGAAGTCGGCCCAGTATTCTTTCTGGAGAGTGGATGATACGTCCCTCGGTTTTGCTCCTGCTGTGTTGTTCGTTGCTGCTGCCGATGCCGGCGGTTGCGCGTCTGGCCGGGCCGTTGCAAGCCGTGCCTTCGACCAAAGTGCGAGACTTGGCGGAAATCCGCAGCAGTCGTGTGTTGCGGGTGCTGGTCAACCAGAGCCGCAACAGCTCCGGCGAAGTCCAGGGTCAGGCCATCGGTGTTGAATACCACCGCTTGCGTGCCTTCGAGCAGTACCTCAACGGTCACGCCCGTGACGGTCAGGAAATTACCCTAAAGATCATTCCCAAGGGCAAGGATCAACTAATCGGCGCTTTGCAGCGCGGCGAGGGGGATCTGGTCGCGCCGGGGGAACTGCTGGACCTGCAACCGGGCCACGCGGTCAGCACCAGTGAACCGATTGCCAGCAACATCCCGTTGATATTGGTCGGGATCAAAGGCGAGCGACGTTATACCCGTCTCGAACAACTCTCCGGCAAAACCCTGGCGTTGCCCACCGGCAGTGCCGCCGGGGACGCGGTCAGCCAGATCAATCAAAAGCTCGCCTTGCTCAAACTGCCACCGGTGATCATCGAGTGGGTCGATCCCAGTCTGGCGGTCGAGGATGTGCTGGAGATGGTCCAGGGCGGAATCTTTCACCTGACGATCGTCGAGCAACCCATTGCCGAGCGCTGGGGCAAGATCCTGCCCAAATTGCGTTTCGATCGGCAGGTGCTCATCAGCGAACCGGGCGAAGAGTTCTGGTTCGTGCGCCGCGACGCCTCAATGTTGCGGGCGAGCATTGATCGCTTCCTGACCGGTTACAAAAAACCATCGGATCAGGATGCCGCGTTCATGCGGATCTATCGACGTCTGTATCAAGTGCACTATCCATTGGCCAAGGCTGATCGGCAGCGCCTCGAGAAACTTCGACCGGTGCTGCAAAAACACGCCGAAGCCCAAGGCATGGACTGGTTGAATCTGGCGGCCCTGGCGTTCAAGGAATCGGCCCTGCAACCCAATGCCCGCAGTGGCAGCGGCCCTACTGGCCTGATGCAGATCACCCCGTCCGCCGCCCAGCGGGTGGGGGTCGACAACATTCAGAATCTCGACGCCAATGTGCAGGCCGGGGCCAAGTACCTGGCGATGATTCGTCGCAAGTTTTTTGCCAGCCCCAAACTCAACGAGCGCGAGCGCATGGCGTTCGTGCTGGCGGCCTACAACATGGGGCCGGAGCGGGTTCAGGGCATGCGTGCCGAGGCTCGTCGGCGCGGTTTGAATCCCAATCAGTGGTTCTTCCAGGTCGAACGCATCGCCATGGAGCAGGTGGGAATGGGCGCCGTCAGCTATGTTAATAGCGTGAACAAGTATTACCTGGCGTTCGATCGGGAGCGGGAGTCGTTGGAGCCCCAGGGGCAGAAAGTTGCCTCACGCAAATAATCGAATAAACTGATTGTTATGGCGCATTAATTGCGCTTTTAACATGAGATTTACTGATTAATATAGCGGCCAACCAACACACACTGACAACGGATGACACAGCATGAGCACACTGATCAACAAGGTACTGTTTACCCGCGCTGGCTACGGCCTGACTGTCTTGAGGATTTTCGTCGGCATCATTTTCGCTGCCCACGGCTCGCAGAAACTCTTTGGGGCGTTCGGTGGTTACGGCCTGGCGGGCACCGCGCAGTACATGGAAAGCATCGGCCTGACGCCGGGTTACCTGATGGCGACGCTGGCGGGCGGTACCGAGTTCTTCGCCGGTCTGGCCTTGATCATTGGCTTGCTGGTTCGCCCGGCAGCCCTCGGCCTGACCATCCTCTCACTGGTGGCGATCTTCTCGGTACACCTCCCTCACGGTCTGTTCATGGTCAACAACGGTTATGAATTCGCCCTGGCCCTGCTCGGTGGCACTATCGCGGTGTTGATCGAAGGCGCCGGCAAGCTCTCGGCTGACCGCGCTATCGCTGGCTGACCGCTCTGGCTCAATGAAAAGGCCCGCATTGCGGGCCTTTTTGTTGCTCGTCATTCTTGACACTGTCCGGTCAGCTTCTCTAGGATGCTGCTCATGCGCCGATTTAAACAGCTACTTGCGGGGCGCCAGGTGACTCATTCAGTTGCCGATAGAAGCTTGAAACAGGCTTCGAAATACCGCTAAAGCGCTGGTTCGGTGTTGCCTCTCACCTGCCATGCAGACTTTTGAGGCAGAGACACGACACAATGAATGCACTAAGCCCAGTTATACGCCCCGCGCCGATCACGGCACACCTCACCCAGCGCAATCCAAAAATCCTGCTTGGCGGCAAACATCAGCCGACACTTTTGCGTTATCTCGATGGCTGGCCACGTCGCACCGGTGGGCCTGCGGCCTTCCTGATCCAGTTTGTCGAAGAGGGTGAATCGCTGGCTCGATTTGCCAGCGACAGTTTCGATCTGGCGGTGATTCAATCGCCCAGCCTCCAGGACGCCCCCGAAGTGATCAAGCAATTGATTCGCGTTGCCCGACAGGGGCTGATTACCCGCCGTTGAGGTTTAGAGCGCTGCGGCTCAAAGATAGTCGATCGCCACGATGTACACGCACTGCTCACCGGTCGGTGTCTGGACCCGAACTTCGGCGTCCAGCGCCTTGCCGATCAGGGCGCGGGCCAGCGGCGAATCGATACTGATCAGGCCCTGTTTCAAGTCCAGCTCATCTGGCCCGACGATTCGATAGCGCGACTCTTTGCCGTCCTCGTCTTCAATCGTGACCCAAGCGCCAAAATAAACCTTGTTCGGATCGCTCGGTTTTTCGCTGACGACTTTGAGCGCTTCCAGCCGCTTGGTGAGAAAACGTACGCGGCTATCGATCTCGCGCAGCATTTTTTTGCCGTAGGTGTATTCGGCGTTTTCCGAGCGATCGCCCTGTGCCGCGGCCTCGCTGACTGACTGTGTCACCTGCGGCCGCCGAACATGCCAGAGCTCATGAAACTCGGCCCGCATCCGCGCTTCACCTTCGGGGGTGATCAGCGCGGTGCCAGCGGGGCGGGGAGGGCGATAACGGCTCATGGCAACTTCTTGTGGTAGAGAGAGCTTGAGTCTATCAACCCTCGCGCAAGACTGTCAGGGGGCTGGCGTTCAGCGCGCGGCGCGTACCAAACACACCGGCTCCCCCGATCAGCACCGCACCGATCAGTGGCAGCACCAACAACCACGGATGCGGGTGCCACGGCAGGTCGAAGGCGTAGCGGTAGAGCACCATACTTACCAGTTCCGAACCCAGCGCTGCCAACAATCCGCTGACCGCCCCCAGCAAACCGAACTCGATCCGCCGGGCCTTGACCAACAGTTGCCGCTCGGCCCCTAGCGCTCGTAACAAGGCGCCTTGTCGAATGCGTTCATCGAGCGTCGCTTGCAGCCCTGAAAACAACACTGCCATCCCCGCCGCCAACACGAACAACAACACATATTCCACCGCCAGGGTGACTTGGGCGAGGATGCTGCGCAGCTGTTCAAGCAAGGCTTCGACTTGCAAGATGGTCACCGCCGGAAACGCCCGGGACAGATCCACGATCTGCTGATCATGACCGGCCGCCAGATAAAAACTGGTCAGGTAGGTCGCCGGCAGATCCTTCAGTGTGCCGGGCTGGAAGATCATGAAGAAGTTGGGCTGGAAGTTGTCCCAGTTGATGTCCCGCAGGCTGGTGACTTTCGCTTCGCGATTGACGCCGCCCACGGTAAACACCATGTGATCGCCGAGCTTGAGTTTCAGGCTTTCGGCGACTTTGCCTTCCACCGATACGCCGGGGATATCGTCCGGCGTCTGTTCGGTCCACCAGTTACCCGCAGTGAGTTTGTTGCCCGCCGGCAAATCCGCCGCCCAGGTCAGGCTCAGGTCGCGCTGGATCGCTCGGTCACCGGCCGAATCCTTGCTGACGATTTCCTGTACCGGCTCGCCGTTGATGCTGATCAGCCGTCCAGGTACCACCGGGTATAGCGGCGCCGATTGCGCCGACAACTCGATCAGGCGATCGGTGAACGCCTGTTTGTCCGCCGGCAAAATGTTCAGCGCGAAATAGTTGGGCGCGTTTTTCGGTAGCTGGTTCTGCCAGGTGTCCAGCAACTCGCCGCGCAACAATGCGATCAGCGCCATGGACAGCAGAATCAAGCCAAAGGCCAGGGATTGCCCAGCGGCCGCCAGTGGATGACGCAGCAATTGGCCCAGCCCGAGGCGCCACGGCAAAGCGGCGCGCGCCAGCATTCGGCGCAGACTCTTCAGAAGCAGCAACAGCAAGCCGCCAAGGATCAGCGCTGCGATTACGCCACCGCCGAGCAGGGCGAACGTCAGCAGCAGGTCCAGGCTCAGGCGCCACATGATCAGCCCAAGGGCGCCCAATGCCGCGCCGTAAACCATCCAGGTGCTGGAAGGAATCGGCAGCATGTCCCGACGCAATACCCGCAATGGCGGAACCCGGCCCAGTGCCGCCAGGGGCGGCAAGGCAAAACCGGCCAGCGCCACCAGCCCGGTGCCAATCCCGGCAATGGCAGGAAACAGACCGCCCGGTGGAACGTCGGTGGGTAATAAATCATGCAGCAGCGCAAACAGACCCAGCTGCGCGAACCAGCCGATGAGGGCGCCGCTGATGCTGGCGAGCAGCCCGAGCACCATCAGCTGCAAACTGAACAGCACCATGGTTTCCCGTCGGGACAGCCCCAGGCAACGCAGCAATGCACTGGCATCGAATCGGCGGGTGGCGAAGCGCGTAGCCGACAGCGCCACCGCCACACCCGACAGCAGAACTGCCACCAGGCTGGCCATGTTCAAATAACGCTCGGCCTTGCCCAAGGCGCCGCCGATCTGTTGGTTGCCATCACGGGCATCCTGCAAACGCTGGTTGGCGGCCAGGCCGGGTTTGATCAATTGACGATAGGCTTCCAGCGCCTCGGCTTTACCGCGCCAGAGTTCGCGGTAACTGACCCGGCTGCCGGGTTGCACCACGCCGGTCGCGGCGAGATCGCTGAGGTTGATCAGCACCCTCGGTGTCAGGCTGTAGAAATTGCCGGCGCGATCCGGTTCGTAGGTCAGCACTCGCGCCAGTTTGAGGGTTCGCATACCGACGTCGATGCTGTCGCCGATCTTCAGGTCCAGCGCCGTCAACAGTCGCGCTTCGACCCAGGCTTCACCGGGCTTCGGTCCGCCACCGGGTTCTTCCGGGGCGAAGGGCGCCGGGGCGCTTTTCAGTTCGCCGCGCAGTGGGTAGACGTCATCGGCAGCCTTGATGCTGGACAACTGAATGCCATTGTCAGTGGCGATGACGCTGGAAAACTCCACCACTTGAGCGTGTTCGAGGCCCAGCTCCGTGCCGCTTTTAATCTGTTCGGGCCGTGCCGGAGAGCTGCCTTCAAGCAGCAAGTCGGCACCGAGAAACTCGGTGGCGCGCAGCATCATGGCGCCGTTCAGGCGGGCGCCGAAGTAGCCGATGGCGGTACTCGCCGCCACGGCCACCAGCAAGGCAAAAAACAGCACGCGCAACTCACCGGCGCGGGCGTCGCGCAGCAGTTGGCGGATGGCAAGACTGAACAGGCGCAACAGCGGCAGACGTGCCATTAAACCTCCAGAGGCGGGACGAGCAGGCCGGCGTCGAGGCGGATCAGGCGTCGGCAGCGATGTGCCAGGCGTTCATCGTGGGTCACCAGCACCAGGGTCGTGCCGCGTTCCTGATTGAGTTCAAACAGCAGATCGCTGATGCGCTCGCCGGTGTGGCTGTCGAGGTTGCCGGTGGGTTCGTCGGCGAACAGCACATCGGGCTCGGCGGCAAAGGCTCGGGCAATGGCCACGCGCTGCTGTTCACCGCCGGAGAGCTGGCGGGGCGAATGGGTCAGCCGTTGGCCCAGCCCGACGCGTTGCAACAGTTCGGTGGCACGCTCACGGGCGTCTTTGCGGCCATCGAGTTCCAGCGGCAGCATGACGTTTTCCAGGGCGTTGAGGCTGTCCAGCAGCTGGAATGATTGAAAGACAAAACCCACATGCTCGGCGCGGATGCGCGCCCGTTGGTCTTCATCGAGGTTGCTCAGGGCTTGACCCGCGAGCGTGACTTCACCGCTGCTTGGCAGATCGAGACCGGCGAGCAGGCCCAGAAGGGTGGATTTGCCGGAACCGGAGGCACCGACGATGGCCAGACTGTCGCCCTTGTTCAATTTCAGGCTCAGTTCGTGCAGGATGGTCAGTTCACCTTCCGCGCTGGGAACCACTTTGCTGAGGTTCTTCGCGGTGAGAATGCTTGCGCCCATGGAGAATCCGATGCGTGTGTGGTTTTTGAGTGCTGGCCTGGCCTTGATGTGCATGGCCCAGAACGCAGCGGCGGGTACTGTCCTCATCGTTGGCGATAGTATCAGCGCCGGTTTCGGACTGGATACCCGCTTGGGGTGGGTGTCGCTGCTTGAGCAACAGCTCAAGCGCGAAGGTTTCGACGATAAGGTGGTCAATGCGTCCATCAGCGGCGACACCAGCGCCGGAGGCCAGGCGCGCCTGCCCGCGCTGCTTGCAGAGCATAAGCCGGAGCTGGTAATCCTTGAGTTGGGCGGCAACGATGGCCTGCGCGGATTGCTGCTAACGCAATTGCAACAAAACCTTGCAGCAATGATCGACAGCTCCCGCGCCAGTGGCGCCAAGGTGCTGCTGCTCGGCATGCAATTGCCACCTAACTACGGTGTTCGTTATACCGAGGCCTTCGCGAAGGTCTACAGCACGCTGGCCGAGGAGAAAAAGATCCCGCTGGTGCCGTTTTTTCTCGACGGCGTGGGCGGTCATCCAGACTTGATGCAGTCCGACGGCTTGCACCCGGCTGCCGGGGCTCAGGGCAAGTTGCTGGAAAATGTCTGGCCTACACTGAAACCGCTGCTTTGACGCTTTTCTAGCGGCGGTGTTTCGGCTAAGGTGGCGCCCCCGATTTGGAGCCCCCGATGCCGCGTCCTGCCTGGTCACTTTTTGCCTATCAACTGATCGAGCCTGACGAACAGCTGGATCTGTTCGCCTGCCAGGAAGTGCGGGTACACCTGGTGACCCGTCAACTGGAGTTGGGCGGCTCGGCGGACCGGACCTTGTGCGGCAGCCTGTTGCCAGCACAACCGCGCTGGTCGAGTGTCGATCGCCGTGTGTTCCAGGATCAGCGCCTGTGCTCGCTGTGCCGGGCCATTCTGGAATCGCAAAAACGCGGCACATCGCCGATCTGGCCGGAACTGCGTTTCGAGCTTTAGAGGCCGATAGATTGCTTGCTATCGGTCAACTCCCCGATTTTGCAGACGCCGGTGTACAATCCCGTTTTTTATACCCTTGTCGATCATGCGAAGGATTTTCCGGATGTTGCCGCGCTTTCCTGCCGTCACCCGCTACCTGTCTCTCGCCGCCCTCTGTGTGGCGGGTCCCGTAGCAGCATTGGAGCTGCCCCTGCCACCGCCCGGTGAAGACATCGTCGGTCAGGTCCAGGTGATCAAGGCCAAGTACGAAGATACCTTCGCCGACCTTGGCACCACCTACGATCTGGGCTATTCGGAAATGGTCGCGGCCAACCCTGGCGTCGATCCATGGCTGCCGGGCGCTGGCACCGAAGTGGTGCTGCCGACGCGTTTCATCCTGCCACCAGGCCCGCGTGAAGGCATCGTCATCAACCTGGCCGAGTACCGCCTCTATTACTTCCCGAAAGGCCGGAACGTGGTGTACACCTTCCCGCTGGGTATCGGCCGTGAAGGCTGGGGCTCGCCGATTGCCCATACCACCATCACCGCCAAGACGCCGAACCCGACCTGGACCCCTCCAGCGTCGATCAAGGCCGAGCACGCCGCCGATGGCGATCCGCTGCCGAACGTGGTGCCGGCCGGCCCGGACAACCCGCTGGGGCCGTTCAAGTTCACGCTGGGCACGCCGGGCTACCTGATCCACGGTTCGAACAAGAAGTTCGGCATCGGCATGCGCACCAGCCACGGTTGCTTCCGCATGTTCAACAACAACGTGCTGGAAATGGCGAGCATGGTGCCGGTAGGCACGTCGGTGCGCA
>Ga0255334_1000450_pt1 | contig 32153 bp, 32 predicted proteins | sample EtOH5_35cm_T3_12_FD_202080 | JGI IMG/M metagenome (GOLD analysis project Ga0255334, IMG submission 202080) | Sandy soil microbial communities from University of British Columbia, Vancouver, Canada - EtOH5_35cm_T3_129 | ecosystem: Engineered > Artificial ecosystem > Sand microcosm > Unclassified ... | reverse complement strand
CAGGCCCATCCTCAAGCAGCAGATTGCTCCGCTTTTCTTCTCTTCTCCATGCGAGGAAGAGAACGTATCCGGTCTTAGCTTTCGTTTCCGAAGGTTATCCCGGTCTTGAGGGCAGGTTGCCTACGTGTTACTCACCCGTCCGCCGCTAACTCATCCCCGAAGGAACAAGTCCGCTCGACTTGCATGTATTAGGCACGCCGCCAGCGTTCGTCCTGAGCCAGGATCAAACTCTCCATAAAAGTTGCGCTATAGATCGTTTCACTTAAGCTCATTACTTTAACACTTGCGTGTTTGTTGTGCGCCTCCCGAGCCGAAGCTCGAAAATCGCGTCCTATCCACTCGTTGTTCAGTTTTCAAAGGACCAGGTTGTCCGCTTCCTCCGCATCCGTCAACCGGACCCGTCAGAGGCGACTTGAATACTATAGCATGGCCTTCTGCGGGAGTCAACCCTTTCTTTTGCAAATTCCACAAGGAAAATTCACCCTGCGGCCCGACGTCAGAATGGAAGCGGATCGTTCTTACAAGACCGCCCACTGGACAGCCGCGAGCAGAGCGAGGCCCGGCACGCCCAAAATTCCCACGAGCGCCACCGTTCCTCCGTTGATCGGAATATGGAAGCCGTAAGAAGCTCCAAACCAGTTGGCGGCGTACAGCAGGATCGCTGCCGCGGCTGCGGCGAGCCCCCATTTGACCACCAGCCGCCCCGCCTCGCGATTGCGAAACAGCAGAACCGACAGGAGGAGGAAAGAAACGGCAAACAGGAACCACATGAATGTCCGCATGTTCCTTCCTCCTTGTTAGACCGCGTAGAAGGCGTGGCCCTGCCAGTCCAGCTTTTTGGCCTGCTTCAGCAGCATGTCATATCTCTTCTCCGCGGCGGCCATGGCAAACACCGCATAGTCGATCTCTTCCGTCATTCCCACCCAGTTCAGATGCTCGCTGGCATTGACCCATTGTTCATGGGCGCGCCGAATTTCCATGAGCAGGTGTTCTTTTTCCTCCGGAAGCTTTCCCGCGTCTCTTCTCTTGCTCCATTCCATCGCCATTCCCTCCCGACCCTTGGTACCACTAGATATAGTCGCGGGGAAGGCATTTTAGAACAGGCCTTCAGCTTATCCCAACAAGCCGAATTCAAAAAAAACCTCTCCTCCGGCTGTCTATCCGCCAAAAGAGAGGGGGTGCTTCGCTTCCAAGCAATCGGGCTATAGTTCTCTGCGGCCTTCCAGGGCCTTCGTCAAGGTCACCTCATCCGCGTATTCCAAATCTCCGCCAACCGGCAACCCATGGGCGATTCGCGTCACCTTGAGGCCAAAGGGCTTCACCAGTCGGGACAAATACATGGCGGTGGCTTCCCCTTCGATGTTCGGGTTGGTCGCGAGGATCAGCTCCTGCACCCGGTCATCGCTCAGCCGCTTGAGGAGATCGGCGATGTAGATTTCATCCGGGCCGATTCCCTCCATCGGCGAGATGGCGCCGTGCAGAACATGATAATAGCCGTTAAACTCTTTGGTTCGCTCCATGGCCACCAGGTCCTTCGGTTCCTGGACGATGCAGATCACGGACGGGTCGCGCCCCTTGTCCTGGCAAATCCGGCAGGGGTCGACGTCGGTGATGTTGCAGCAGACGGAGCAATAGTGCAGGTTCCGCTTCACATTGATGAGCGCCTTGGCAAAATCGGTCACGTCCTCTTCCTTCATCCGCAGCACCTGGAAGGCGAGCCTTCCGGCTGTTTTGGGTCCGATGCCGGGCAAACGGGTAAACGCATCGATCAACTTGGCGATCGGTTCGGGATAATACAACGCTCAGGCCCTCATTTCATCTGCCGGCGTCAAAACAAGCCGGGAATCTTCATGCCGCCGGTAAATTTGTTCATGTCCTTGTTGGCCAATTCGTCCACCTGATTCAGCGCCTCGTTGACTGCCGTGAGGACGAGGTCCTGAAGCATTTCCACATCATCCGGATCGACGGCCTCCGGCTTGATCGCGATGCTCATGATCTTCTTGTGGCCGTTTACCACAACGGTGACCACGCCGCCGCCGGCCGTCGCCTCGACGGTCTTGGAGCCGAGCTCCTCCTGGGCTTTCAGCATCTGCTCCTGCATTTTTTTTACTTGCTTCATCATTTGGTTCATATTGTTCATGGGTATCCATCTCCTATTCTTCTTTGATTTTCACAAGCTCGGGGCCGAACAACCGCAACGCTTCGCTCACCAGTTCATCATCCCCGCCCGGATCTTCCGGCTCCAGCTGGAGGATCTCCGGCTGCGGATTCTCGCCGGCTTCATCATGGGCGTCCTTCCACTCCTTCATCATGACCGTGGCGAGACGCACCGATTGGCCGAGAATCTCGGACATGGCCTGTTCGATCAGCTGCTTGTTGGCCGGCTTCTCGGTGGTCTCCCGATGCATGGAGCTCTTAAAGGCGAGGAGCACGGTGTCTTCGGCGTACCCGACGGGTTCTCCGTCGATCAGCCAGGCATGAACGGTGATCTTGCGCTCCTTGACCATGGCGAGCACTTGGCTCCACTTGAGCAGCACCTGCTTCAATAGATCGGATTCCTTCGACTGGATAAAAGGGTCCAGCTTGATCCGCCTTCTCACACCGCCGCTGCCTCCGGACGAACCTCCCCCGGCTTTCGCCGGAGCCGATAGAAAGGATGCCGCCGGCGCGGTGTTCCGCGGAGACTCTCCACCGCCGCTGCCGGGAGAAGCGCCCCCCCCTTGCTGCAGATTGGCGATCTGCTGTTCCAGAGATGCGATCTTGCGGCTAAGCTCCCGGATTTCCCCCCGGTCCGCCGCGGCGGAATTCGCAGCAGCGCCACTCTTGACGGCTGCCGCCGCAGATTCCCCAGCTGCCGGAGAGGTGCATAGCTTCATGAGCGCCACTTCAAACAGGGTCTGCGGCTGAGCGGAGTATTTCATCTCGGTCTGGTAATGGTTCAAGGTTTCGATCACCCGGAACAGTTCCTCCGACGCGAAGCCCTCCGCCACACTCCGAAACTCCTCGACGTGAAGAATCCGGTCGGTTACGGCCTCGGACTTCGGCACCATGCGGATCATCAGCAGGTCGCGAAAATACACCATCAGGCTCTCCATGCATTTGTCCGCGCTCTTGCCTTCCTGCGCCATCGCTTCAACCAGCTCCAGGCAGCGGGCGACGTCCCGTTCGAGCACCGCCCGGGCCAAGAGGCCGAACTGCTCGGAGGATATCCCTCCCGTGATGGAGATCACGGACGGATAGGTGATCCGGTCGCCGCTGAACGAGGAGATCTGGTCAAGCAGGCTGACGGCGTCGCGCATTCCGCCTTCGGACAGCTTGGCGATGTACTGCAGAGCGTCCCGATCGGCGGCGAAGCCCTCCTTCCGGCAGATCCGCTCCAGCCAATCCGTCTGTTCCTCCATCGATACCCGGCGGAAGTCAAACCTCTGGCAGCGGGAGATGATGGTGGCCGGCAGCTTGTGCGGCTCCGTCGTGGCGAGGATGAACATGACATGCTCCGGCGGCTCTTCCAGCGTCTTGAGCAGAGCGTTGAACGCCTCCGTCGTCAGCATGTGCACCTCGTCGATGATGTACACCTTGCGGCGGACCTCCGTCGGCGAGTATTTGGTTTTGTCGCGGAGATCGCGGATCTCGTCGACGCCGCGGTTGGAGGCGGCGTCGATCTCCAGCACATCGATCAGCGATCCCTCGGTAATCCGCCGGCAGGCCTCGCATTCGTTGCACGGCTCGGCCGCCGGTCCGCGCTCGCAGTTGACGGCCTTGGCGAGGATTCTCGCCAGCGTGGTCTTTCCCGTTCCACGCGGTCCATTGAACAGATAAGCGTGGCTGAGCCGATTTTCCCTCAGGGCATTCTGCAAGGTCCGTACGACATGGGCCTGCCCTACGACATCGGCAAAGGCCTGCGGTCTCCAGCTTCTATATAATGCGATATGCGCCATAGTTCCCTCTTTCCTTGCTCCCGGCAGGACGGAAATATTCACTTCATTATACTATAAATCGGCCGCTCAAGAAACCGCCTGCGGGAAGCGGCACCCGGCTCCAACCGGAAAAAAGCCTCCGCTGGGGGAGGCCGCTCGTCTTGCGTGCAATTACGTATAAGGCAGGCATACGGTAAACATCGTTCCGAACCCTTTGGAGCTCACCCGGATGGTGCCGCCCATGTCATGAACGATCCTCTGACAGACCGAGAGCCCCAGGCCGGTTCCCTCCGATTTGGTGGTGAAGAAGGGATCGAAGATTTTGTCTATCAGGAAGTTGGGAATGCCCGGTCCGGAATCCCGGATCTCCACCAGAACGAACCGGTCCTCCGCGTCCTTCCTCACGTTGATGGTCAAGCTGCCGCCGTCGCCCATGGCTTCGATGCCGTTCTTGGATATATTGAGAAACACCTGCTTGAGGAGTTCCCGATCGGCGATCACCTTCGGTATATTCTCCGTCTCCTCATAGTAGACATTCACATTGTGCAGAATCGCTTCGTTGTGAATGATCGGGAGAATTTCCCCTAAGGTCGTGTGGATTTCGACCTCATGGTAGCTAACGTCCTTGCGCTTGCCGAGAAGCAGAAACTCGCTGACAAGGTCGTTGATCCGATTGATCTCGGTGAGCATGATTTCGGTATAGCTGCGCTCCTTGTCCATCCCTTTTTCCCGGAAGGTATTGTTCAGCACCTGCATGAACCCCTTGATCGAGGTGAGCGGATTGCGAATTTCATGAGCAGTGCCGGCGGCAATCTGGCCGACCATGGCCAGCCGGTCGCTGCGCTTCACCTGCTCCTCCAGGGAACGCAAATTTGTGACATCCTTAAACATGATGTAGGCGCCGACGATTCGGCCGTCGCTGTCCTTGAGAATATTCGAGTCCAGGAGCAGGTCGTACCTCTCCTCATTGTTCATCCAGGACATTGCATGATTGCGAACGATCACCCCATCCAGAATGGAGCGGTCGACGAGCTGATGCTCAGCCGGCATGGAAGCGAAGATTCCGTTCAGCGGCTGCCCGAGCACTTTGTCGCGGGACAAGCCCAGGATGCGGCAGGCCGTATCGCTGATATCGGCCAGATGAAACGAAAGGTCGATCAGGAGAACGCCGAGGTTGATATCCTTCATAAACGCTCCGGCAAAACGCTGCAAAAGACTTAAATCAAGTTCTTGGAGCAAATCGGGAAAACTGACGAGAACAGCTTCTTCTTCTCCCCCGGCATTGCCTCTGAAGGACTTGGCCAGCAGAGCGGTCCCGATCGGATTTCCGCACTTGACTTTCAGTACGGTCTTGAGCTCCCCATCCCGGTCTTGACCTTGAGCCAGCCGCTCAATTTCCGTCCAATCCGGAGTGCTGCCCTCCTCGAAAAGAATGCCATAGGGGCGGCCCGCAACTTCCTCCAGCTTAAATCCGAGACGATCCAGCAATACCGGGCTGCAGCCGATGATCTTGCCTGATGGGTCAAGCAAAAGATAAGCATGCCGGTGGCATTCGGATAGACAGGCTGCCAGGGAATCCAATTTATCATGCATACACCAGTTCTGCGGAGATGACAACCGTCTTACCTCCCCACTGTCTCAGCACGTAACATTTTCTTGTAATAACATTCTCTGCAAATGAACAATATCCTTCTGGATCTCGTTAAATTTAATTGTCAAGAAAATCGCTTTCACCAAGAAAGAACAAGGAAGAACCGTGATGATATTTTACTTTTTATGTAAAATAAGTATCGAAAAGGAGACGGGATATAAAAATCGCCCCCGACCAAAGCCGGAGACGACATTTTATCAATTTGGATAGGACCGTGCACCTGCCATCGATCGTTGCGATCCAAGCGGAACCCCTATCGTAAGCTCGGGCTAGGCTGCCCCTCGGCACATGGACACTCCCACTTACGGCTGCTTCCTTCCGGACCTGACCGGGTTCATGGGCATTCATTGCGAAGGACCCGGCCGTCAACACTTCGTATAGACGTCAGACCTTACAGCGACAAGACCTTTGGCAGGAATTCAATCCCGCTATAGCGGATTGCGGGTTACAGGGCACCGCTACCTCCCCATCTAGCACGGCAAGGAGTATTATACCTTAAGTTGCGTGAGATAAGCAAGGATTGGGAAGAATATCCTGGCTTTGAATCGATTTCGAAAGATGCCGCGGGAAAAAATACGAAGACAAACAGAAAACCCCTCCGAGGAGGGGTGCTTATCCGTTGCCGGATTAGATGCCATATTTCTTCTTGAACTTGTCAACACGGCCGCCGACATCTACAAACTTCTGCTTGCCGGTGAAGAACGGATGGCAGGCCGAGCAGATTTCCACGCGAACGTTAGGCTTAACGGAACCGGACTCGAATGTGTTGCCGCAAGCGCAGGTTACCGTCGTGACTAGATACTTCGGATGAATTCCTTGTTTCATGATTCTTTCACCTCTTTCCGCCCTGGTTCTGTTATGTCGAGCCAGAGTATTGGACACATAAAAGGATTATATCACGGAGCGGTGCGGTAAAGCAAGCTTATCAGCACTCGTTTATCGGCACTCGCTCCCGCGGGATTCCCGCTCCTGCTTGCGCAGCCAGCCTGCCGGCGTGTGGGTATAAGAGCCGATCAGAACGCCGGGAAGCTCCTCGCGGTAGATCTCAAGCATCTGCTTCATTCCCAGCATCTCACCTTGAGCGGGCGGAATCAGCGTCAGGTAGCTCTCGGGATCGATGTTCAGATTTCTCATCTGAATCAGCTTGACCCCGGAACGGCGAACCAGGTCGATCATCGCCTCCACCTCTTCCTCCCGATCTGCGACTCCGGGGAAGATCAGGTAGTTGAGCGAGACGAGCACGCCCTTGTCGGCCGCATAGCGGATCGATTTCTCCACATTCGCCAGGCGGTAGCCGCGCGGACGATAGTAGGCATTGTAATGATCGTCGCGAGCGCTGATGGTGCTCACGCGCATGAGCTGAAGCCCGGCGTCGACAATGCCGCGAATGTGATCCGTAAGCCCGGCATTGGTATTCATGTTGATATACCCCATGCCGGTCGTCTCCCGCACTTTGCGGATCGCCTGGATGATCAGCGGGGCCTGGGTGGACGGCTCGCCCTCGCAGCCCTGGCCGAAGCTGATGATGCTCTCCGGTGTGCGGAGATGCTCCAGCATGATCTGCACCACCTCGTCGACGGTCGGACGGAAGGTCAGGCGGGTCTGAGGCGAGGGAAACGCGCTGTCCTCCGGCTGCTCGGAGATGCAGCCGAAGCAGCCCGCGTTGCAGGAGAACGAGACCGGCACGGCGCCTTCCAGCCGCTGCAGGAAGGTGTTCGAGGCGGTCAGGCATTCGTAGCCGAGCGCGCAGTGGGAGAGATGCTCGTAGAGCCGGTTGTCCGGGTATCGCGCAAGAAGCGTGTCGACCCCGCCCTTGAGCGCATCCGGTGGGCAGTTCAGCGGGTTCCACGGCTCAGGATCGTCGCACCGCTCGGCGGCCACATGGAAGCCGCCGTCCTTCCAGACGACAGCCGTGTAGCCGAAGAGCGGCAGGACCGCTGCGCGGTCGGCCTTCACATAACCGGGCAGCAGAAGCCGGGTGAAGCCCTGGGGCAAGAGCGCCCCGACCGCTTCGTAGTCGCCGGGCAGCGGCAGCATCCTGCCGCTTGCCGGGTCCATACACAGGGGGCGTGTTCCGGGGAGGCTGACCAGCGTCGCCCCCGCGGGCAGCGGAATGAGCTCTTCTTCCAGAATCTCGACAGCTTGATCGGCGCTGCGGGCAAGCGCCAGATAGTCGGGATGGTCGTATACGCGGCCTTCCCGATCCGCATAAACCAATTTCATATAATTCTCCTTATGGGTCGATCAAGACACGGTTGTTCGCGAGCGGCGGGCGGCGGGCTTGGCCGCCGGTGCGGGCTCGGTCTTGGTTTCGGGGACCTCGGATGCGGCGGGCGCGGCAGTCGGCTGAACTGGTTGAGCCGACCGAGCCGGTTGAGCCGACGGTTGAACCGACTGAGCCGGTTGAGAGGGCGGAGCGGACGAAGCGGCAGTCCTCGCAGGCGCGGCATTCGTCGCCGGTGAAGCCGTGCGGGTGCGGGGCGATGCGCTTGCGGCGGATGCGGCGGGTGCGGCGGATGCGGCGGCTGACCCGCGCTCCGGACTCGCCGGCTCGGTGCCGGTCCTGCGCACCGCTCCGGCGGGGGAAGCCAGCCCCGTCCGCGGCGCGGGAGCCGACGGAGCCCTGCCGAGGCTGTCGAGAAACTCCTGGTTGGTCTTGGCCTCTCCCAGCCTCTTCAGGAATGATTCGGTGACATCGATGGAATCGTTCATCGATTTGCGCAGCATCCAGACCTTGTCCAGCTCTTCCTTGGTGAGCAGCATCTCTTCCCGCCGCGTACCCGACCGACGGATGTCGATGGCGGGGAAAATCCGCCGCTCGGCCAGCTTCCGGTCGAGATGCAGCTCGAGGTTGCCGGTTCCCTTGAATTCCTCGTAGATGACGTCGTCCATCCGCGAGCCGGTCTCAACCAGCGCGGTAGCGAGGATGGTCAGGCTGCCGCCTTCCTCAATGTTGCGGGCGGCTCCGAAAAAGCGCTTCGGCCGGTGAAAAGCGCCCGGGTCGATCCCGCCGGACAAGGTGCGGCCGGTGGGAGGAACGACCAGGTTGTACGCCCGCGCCAGCCGGGTGATGCTGTCAAGCAGGATGACGACATCCTTCTTGTGCTCGACGAGCCGCTGCGCCCGTTCCAGAACCAGCTCGGCAACCTTGATGTGGTTCTCCGGCAGCTCGTCGAACGTGGAGGCCACCACCTCACCCTTGACGGACCTCTGCATATCGGTCACTTCTTCGGGCCGTTCGTCAATGAGCAGCACAAAAAGCTCGATTTCCGGGTAATTGGTCGATATGCTGTTGGCGATTTCCTTCAGCAGCAAGGTTTTGCCGGCTTTTGGGGGAGCGACGATAAGTCCGCGTTGGCCGAGGCCGACGGGGCTCAGCAGGTCCATCACGCGCGTGGACAACCGATTTGGCGTCGTTTCCAGGGTGACTTTCTTCTGCGGGTAAAGGGGCGTAAGAGCCGGGAAGTGGAGCCGCTCAGCGGCCGTCTCCGGTTTTTCTCCGTTGACCGCCTCCACTTGCAGGAGGCCGAAATAGCGTTCGCTCTCCTTCGGAGGACGGCATTTGCCGGATACCATGTCCCCGGAGCGCAGGTCGAACTTGCGGATCTGCGAGGAGGAGATGTAAATGTCCTCCGCACTGGGGAGATAATTGATCGGCCGCAGGAAGCCGAAGCCTTCCGGAAGAATTTCCAGAACGCCCTGCATGAACATGAGTCCGCCCTTTTCGGCCTGGGCCCGAAGGATGGCAAAGATCAATTCCTTCTTCTTCATCTGGCTGTAATAAGGGATTTGGTGCATCTTCGCCAGCTTGTACAGCTCGGTCAGCTTGAGCTCCTCCAGCTGGAATAATTGCATATCCATTCAACCACCACGCTTGATCTTCATATTTTTTGGGAGGCAGCCGAAGCATGCCCGTTTATAAAAAATGGAGCGCCTATCCTTCCTTCAGCTTATCCAACCAGCCGCAAGTCCAACCGCGCGTTCTATTCGCGCCAAATTTCCGCGCCCAAGCCGGTCAGGTTCTCCTCCAGCCGGTCATACCCGCGGTCGATGTACTCTACCCCGGTGATCTCGGTGATGCCGGAGGACACGCTGAGCCCGGCCACCACCAGCGCCGCACCCGCGCGCAGGTCGGTCGCCCGGACAGCCGCCGGGCGGAGCGGGCCGCCTTCGACAATGGCGGAGCGTCCCTCCAGCTTGATCTTGGCGCCCATGCGAACAAGCTCCGGTATATACTTAAACCGACTGGAGAAAACATAATCGGTGAGAACACTCGTTCCTTTGGCTCGGGTGAGCAGGCTGCACATGGGAGACTGAATATCGGTGGCGAATCCGGGATAGACGAGCGCCTTCACATCCACCGGATCATATCCCTCCGACCCTATGATGCGCAGAGCCTCATCCTCTTCCTCGATCTGCACGCCCATCTCGAGCATCTTGGCTGTCAGTGCTTCCAGGTGCTTCGGGATGATGTTGTCCACCCGAACGTCGCCGCCCGTGGCCGCTGCGGCGATCATGTAAGTACCGGCCTGAATCCGATCGGGAATGATCGAATGCCGGCAGCCATGCAGGGAATCCACCCCCTCGATGCGAATCGTCTCCGTTCCCACGCCGATAATCCGGGCTCCCATCGAGTTGAGCAAGGTAGCCACATCTATAATTTCAGGCTCTTTGGCCGCGTTTTCAATGATGGTGACGCCTTTGGCGCGTGCCGCCGCCAGCATCAGGTTGATGGTTGCGCCGACGCTGACCACATCCAGATACACTTTCGCTCCCCGCAGCTCTTTGGCGCGAATGTGAATAGCTCCGCCCTCCGTGCTGACCCGGGCGCCCAGCGCCTCGAATCCTTTGATGTGCTGATCGATCGGCCGCGGTTCAAAATTGCAGCCTCCGGGCAGCCCGACTACCGCTTCCCCGAACCGTCCGAGCAAGGCGCCCATCAGGTAGTACGAAGCCCGCAGCTTCTTGACATTGCCGTTCGGCATCGGCACGGAGCGAAGCTGTGACGGGTCAATCGTCATTTGATCTCCCTGGCGTTCGACCGTCGCTCCGAACTCCGCGAGCAGCTCCGAATAGATCGCCACATCGCTCAAATCCGGCAGGTTGTCCAGAATAACCGTGGATTCGGCCAGGATCGCCGCCGGGATCAGAGCCACCGCGCTGTTCTTGGCCCCGCTGATGGGGACGGTTCCGCGGAGCGGCCTCCCCCCCGCAATCAACAATTTCTCCATACTGCTCCCCAAGCCTCCCGCTTCAAAAAGAAAAATGGATGGCGAAACGGCTTCGCCGCTTCCCGATGAAGAGAAGCGGCCCGTTGCGCCGGGAATTCGCAGACGACTTCGATAGCAAAGCTCTTATGAATTCCGCGCTGTTAAGGAAAAAACATCGGAGACCGATGTTTTTCCATTGAAGTTGTGCAATTGAAACGAGACCGCCGGGGACAGTCCCGGCTCACGCCTGATCGGGAATCCGATTAAGCTTTGCCGACGCTGCCGAATTGGGTCATCTTGGATTTGACGACTTCGATCATGGCGTTGCGGGCCGGGGTCAGATATTTGCGCGGATCGTATACCTTGCTGTCCTTGTTCAGAACTTCGCGGATCGCCGCCGTTCCGGCTACCTGGTTTTCGGTGTTGACGTTGATCTTGGCCGCCCCGGCCTCGATCGCTGCGCGCAGCATTTCATCCGGAACACCGGAACCGCCGTGCAGAACGATCGCGGCCGGGATGGCCTTCGCCACCTTCTCGATGATGTCAAAGTGGATTTTCGGTTCGCCGACATAGACGCCGTGAGCGGTGCCCACTGCGATGGCCAGAGCGTCGACTCCGGTTTCTTCGTAGAACCGGATCGCTTCCTCCGGCTTGGCCAGGTTGGCGTTCTCCGCGTCGACGGAGATGTCGTCTTCCGTTCCGCCGATAGTTCCGAGTTCGCCTTCGACCGATACGCCCATGGCGTGGGCGGTCTTGACGATTTCCTTCGTCAGGCGGATGTTGTCTTCGAAAGAATGATGAGAGCCGTCGAACATAACCGAGCTGAAGCCGGCGCGGATACATTTCATCGCGACTTCGAACGAGCTGCCGTGGTCAAGGTGCAGGGCGATCGGAAGTCCGGACTGCTTGGCGGCTGCTTCCGCCAGGGCGACCGTAAATTCGATCCCCATATATTTCAGGGCGCCTTCGCTGACACCGAAGATAAACGGCGATTTCAGTTCGATCCCCGCTTGGGTGATCGCCTGGGCGAATTCAAGGTTATTCATGTTGAATTGGCCGACGGCGTACTTGCCTGCTTTTGCCTGCGGCAGGAATTCATTCATTGAAACGAGTGGCATGGTTCAATTCCTCCTATGGATGGGGTGCGTATCTTTAGTCGTGCGGAAAAGACCACGCGAGTCCCTCCCGCCGCTCATACCTGCTTATTATAGCACAGGCCATCCGTAATCAAAAGGAACAATCCCTTGATAGCACCTTGATAGCCGAGCTTGAGAGAGACCATATGGCTAATCGCAAAAAAAGACCCTGTACAGGATCTTTTTCGCCTTTGCCGATCCTTCCCCCATGCGAATCAAACCGCTTGGGAATTCCGCAAGTAATGATGAACGGCCTTGCGCATCTCGTCGATGTCAAACGGCTTGGTGAAATGCATGAGCGCGCCAAGATCGGTGGCTTCCTTGATCATGTCGAGCTCTCCGTAGGCGGTCATCATGATGACCTTCATCGCCGGATCGATTTCCTTGATGTGCTTCAGGATATCGAGCCCGTCCATGCCGGGGATCTTCATGTCGAGCAAGACGAGGTCCGGAGATTCCTTCTTGACGATTTCCAAAGCCAGCTTCCCGTTTGCCGCCTGAAACGTCTGGTAGCCTTCGCTTGTAAAAACCTCGACCAGCAGTACCCTGATTCCGTTTTGATCATCGACGATCAGAAGCTTTTTCTTATCCAATGGGTCCGCCCCCTCTTTTCGTGGAAGTTCTTCCTAAAAAAGTACATTCGACGGAGCGGGCCACATTCCTTTCCAGACAGAAAGAGAGTGTTAAATATTTTTTTAAAAATGATTCATCTCGAACGCCGCCTTGACGAACTCGCGGAAGAGCGGCTGCGGGCGGTTGGGCCGGGATGTGAATTCCGGATGGAACTGAACCGCCAGGAACCAGGGATGGCCCTTCAGCTCGATGATTTCAACGAGGCGCCCGTCCGGCGAAGTTCCGGAGATGGTCAGGCCGGCCGCTTCGATCTGCTCGCGGTATTGGTTGTTGAATTCGTAGCGGTGGCGATGGCGCTCGTAGACGAGCTCGTCCTGATAGCAGCGTTCGGCCAGGGAGCCGGGCGCCAGCTTGCAGGGGTACAGGCCGAGCCGCATGGTGCCACCCATCTCTTCGATATCCTTCTGCTCGGGAAGCAGGTCGATCACCGGATAGGGGGTCGCCGGGTTGATCTCAGAGCTGTTGGCGTCGGTCATGCCGACCACATAGCGGGCGTATTCCACGACCGCCACCTGCATGCCGAGGCAGACGCCGAAGAAAGGAATCCGCTTCTCGCGGGCGTAGCGGATGGCGATGATCTTGCCTTCGATGCCGCGGTCGCCGAAGCCGCCGGGAACGAGAATCCCTTGCACGCCGCCGAGCAGTTCGTCGACATTTTGCTCGTAGACGTCCTCGGCGTTCACCCAGCGGACGCGAACTTCGGTATTGCTGGCGAACCCGGCGTGGGTGAGCGCCTCCACAACGCTGAGATAAGCGTCATGCAAGGACACATATTTGCCGACGATGGCGATCTCGGTTTTGTGTTCAAGCTTCTTGATCCGTCCGACCATCTCTTCCCACTCGGCAAGCTCCAATGGCTTCGCATCGAGCTTCAGATGATTGACGACATACTCGTCCAGCTTCTGGTCGCGGTACATCATCGGCACTTCGTAAAGGGTGTCGGCGTCGAGTCCTTCAATCACCGCAACCGGATCGATGTCGCAGAACAGGGCGATCTTGCGCTTCATGTCTTCGGTGAGCGGCTTCTCCGTCCGGCAGACGATGACGTTCGGCTGAATCCCGATGCTGCGAAGCTCCTTGACGCTGTGTTGGGTCGGCTTCGTCTTGACCTCTCCCGCTGCCTTCAGATAGGGGATCAGGGTGACGTGAATGTACATGACGTTGTCGCGGCCGATGTCGCTCTTGATCTGGCGGATCGCCTCCAGAAACGGCAGGCTCTCGATGTCCCCTACGGTGCCGCCGATCTCGGTGATGACCACGTCGGCAGCGGTCTCGCGCCCCGCGCGGAAGACGCGGTCCTTGATTTCATTGGTGACGTGGGGGATGACCTGAACAGTGCCGCCCAGGTATTCGCCGCGGCGCTCCTTGGAAATGACGGAGGAGTACACCTTGCCGGTTGTGACATTGCTGTTCTTGGACAGGTTAATGTCGATGAAACGTTCATAGTGGCCAAGGTCCAGATCGGTTTCCGCCCCGTCGTCGGTGACGAAGACTTCCCCGTGCTGGTAGGGACTCATCGTTCCCGGGTCCACATTCAGGTACGGATCGAACTTTTGGATCGTGACCTTAAGCCCCCGATTCTTGAGCAGCCGACCGAGCGAAGCTGCCGTAATCCCTTTGCCAAGCGAAGATACGACTCCACCCGTTACAAAAATATACTTCGTCACAACGTTTAACCCCCTGCTTGATGTAAGCCCAAAGGCTCCCGCAAAAAACGAAAAAAGTGACACCCGTAGAGACGGGGCACTTTTTATTTATACTATGCAATTACACACCTTCGTTAAGCCCTGAAATAGTTTACCCTGCGGGCGCTGATGTGTCAAGCAGAGGCGGACGAGCCAAAAGGCCTGCCGAGAAACGTTAGTTAGGCGCAGATCCAAAGGTCAATGTTCGTCGTCTTCGTCTTCCTCGGCTTCGTCATCGAAGTCCTCTTCCTCTTCTTCAATCGCTTCTTCCTCGAGCTCCTCGACCTCTTCCTCTTCCTCTTCTTCCGCTTCTTCCGGGAAGAATTCCCCTTCTTCTTCGCTCATTTCGTCGCGGTCTTCGTCGAAGGTGTCGAAGTCTTCCCCGTCGGCGGTATAGGTCTCTTCCTCTTCCGTGAACGTATCCTCTTCGTCGAGGTCATCATCGTCGTCATTGATGATGCGCGGACGCTTGCCGCCTACGGAATCCTCCGCCTTGCTGTCAACCGGGTACCAGCGCTTCAGTCCCCACAGGTTGTTGCCGACGCAAGCGAACCGGCCGTCCACGTTGATCTCGGTGTACAACTGGGCGATCACCTCGCGGACTTGCTCGTCCTTATAACCCTTGTATTTGGCGACCTCGGTCATGAGATCGCGGTAATAGAACGGCGTGTTGGCCGTCTTCAGGATGAGAAACGCCAGATCGACCATGGCGGTTTCCTTGGCCTGGTCGGAGGAAAGCCGAAGCGGCGGATAGGTTTGGTTGCTCAAGTGGAACACACTCCCTCTTGTCCGTTGAAAGTTCGCCGGTAGAACGCCTTTCTTCACACGCCAAGGATAAACGCTTACCGGCGTCCTTGCGACGTCCTACCCAATGTAATCTATAGTAAACCCTATTTCAACGGAAATTGCAAGGGAAGCTACTCGCCTTTTGGAAAGCGCTGCCGCCGGGAAACCATTCGTCCGGAGCGGGCCATATTGTGGATAAAGGCGGGAAATTCCCGCCCTGACTGTATCCTTCCCGGAGAGTCCGCCGGGACAGACTCCGTGATCCCTTAAGAGGATCCCGGGAACCGATCCTCATTAGCATGGTATGCATGCCCCCGGGAGATGCCACGCTCATCCGCATCCATTTCGGCGAAGAAGGGCGATCTTCTCAGTCGAAGCTTCTCCAAAATTCATAGGATATCCAAAATATGCCGCAAAGGGGAGGATTTCGCATGGTCACCCGACTCCCGGGCGAAGCCCGCTGGATTCATCTCCTCGAGGAACCCGATGATTCGAACCCCCTGTCCCCGGCTGGCGGCCGCGGGCTGCCCCTTCCCTGGGGAATCCGCGAGATCAAGGCCCCTGCGGTCTGGAAGCATTCCACCGGAACGAAAGTGCGCGTCGCCGTGATCGACACGGGCATCGATTACAACCATCCCGATCTGCGGGCAGCCTCCGCGGGCGGCATCAACCTCGTCAGTCCCGGCCGCGCCCCTTGGGACGACAACGGGCACGGAACCCATATCGCCGGCACCATCGCCGCTTCCGCCAGAATGGGCGGCATGAACGGCGTCGCTCCCGATGCCCGGATCTACGCGGTCAAGGCATTCGACCACAACGGCACGGCCTATGTGTCAGACATCGTTGCCGGCATCGAGTGGTGTATCCGCAACCGGATGGACGTCATCAACATGAGCTTCGGCATGAAAACGCCCCATCGGGCTCTTGAAGAAGCGGTGAAGGTTGCCCACCGGAGCGGCATCGTCGTAGTCGCGTCCTCGGGCAACGAAGGCCGTCTGAGCGAGATCGACTATCCCGCCCGGTACCGCCATACGATCGCCGTAGGAGCGACGACGCGGGGAGGCCGAATCGCCCCCTTCAGCAATCGGGGACGGCAGATCGATGTATACGCTCCCGGCGACAAAGTGTTCTCTACCTGGTTGGGCGGAGGCTACCGCGAGCTGAGCGGTACCTCGATGGCGACCTCCCATGTCTCAGGCGTCATCGCTCTCCTGCTATCGGCCTGTCCGGGCCTGTCCCCGGCTGCGGTCAAACGGCTGCTGGTCCGCGGCGCAACCGCCGTCACCCGGGGATCCGTCCGCCTGCGAGCCGGGCAGACGAATGCCCTCCTCAGCCTGAGGGCCGCGCTGCCCCCGGCGTCATCCGCTCTGAAGGCCGCTGCCTCCCGTCCTCACTCGGCTTCCTCCAGAACCCGAATATCCAAGGCGAGGCGATAATTGCCGGCGGGCTCACCGGCAAGCTGCAGCTCATAATCCCACTCCACCGTGCCTATCCCTTCGATCAACTGAACGGAGACGCGGCTCGTTCTCGTCGCGATGGACAACATTCCCTGCGCCGTCCGGTAATAGCCGGATCGGAGCTCCCCGACGGCAAAGGCCTGCTCCGACTCCATCTCTCCCTGACGGATGATGCGGATTTCGTCCGGTCCGATCTTGAGCAGAGTGGAAGTATTGCCCATATCCTCCTGTTCCTTGTATCGGTAATACTGGTTGGTCCCCTTGGCATAGCAGTCCGCCGGATAGGACAGTCTGATCGTTTCTTCCCCGCTGTCGTTGACCACCGTTAGCATGACTCTTTTTTTGTCTTCCATGATAGCCTCCTGTTCCGAGCGGCCCTGCATCGCGGGGTCTTGTCTCTTTTTTGAGCCGAAAAAAAGAAAGGGCTGTCCGGAGGATCGAACCGGCCTCTGCAGACAGCCCTTCCAGCACGTACCTGCGGCAGCTTTCAGCGGAGATACGTCCTCCGGTTCCCTCTTCCTCCCGGATGAGTCGGAGTGCCCAACCAGCTGATCAGCAGAACGGCAGCCGTCGCCAGGTGGAGAAGCAACCCGAGAACGGGAATCCAGGCCAGACAGGATGTAACGATCCCGAACACGCTGCCAGTTCCCCCGGTGTATTCCCGATTGCAGGCGATCAGCGTCAAGATGTGAAAAATCAACATGAAAACAAGTACCGCCCAGCCCGATCCGACCACGATCAGACCGCCCAGAAAGGGGATTCCCAGAATGAGCTCCAATATCCCCGTCACCAGCTTCAAGGTCTTTGAAATTGGCATAGCCGCCCTCCCGACTCCTCAGTTTTTCCGGATTTTTCACTTCCATCATACCATGACCTCCCCTTGCCCCACTATAGACCTCCGGCAGGTTTCCGCGTGTTCCGGGCATTTTCCCAATTCGATCCGCTTTCGCCGCGAGGAACTTTGCGTTTTCTTGCTCTCGCTTGAATAGACCGCTCCAAGCTTTTCCATACTGGTAACAATCCCTACGAAGCAAGCCGGGGGAGAGGAGCCGGGCAAAGGAGGCGAAAAGCGAGTGGGAAACCGGACAAGGGTACCGCTGGGAATCGAATCGGGATGGTTCCGCTGGGCCGTGCGGATCAAACGGCTGTTTGCTTTTGCGCTTTCGCTCGGGGTGGTGCTTGCCGCATGCCTCTTCCTCGCGCTCCTGTATCTGCGCTCGCAGGCGCTGCCGGCCGTATCCTTCCTGCAGACGTCCATCCTTTATGATGCCAATGGGGTGCCGCTTGATTCGCTCGCTTCGGGGCAAAACCGCCAGCCGGTCGCGCTCGCCGACATCTCTCCTTATCTCGTCAAGGCAACCGTCGACATCGAGGACCGCCGCTTCTTCTCGCATCCCGGAATCGATCCCCGCGGGCTCGCCCGGGCCGTTCTCACCGACCTGAGGACGATGTCGCGCGAGCAAGGAGCCAGCACCATCACCCAGCAGCTCGCCCGCAATCTCTACCTGAGCCACGACCGCACCTGGACCCGCAAAGCCAAGGAAGCCGTTTACGCGATTCAGCTGGAGCTGCAGTACGACAAGAACGAAATTCTCGGCCAGTATCTCAATCAGATTTATTTTGGCCATTCCACCTACGGCGTCGAGGCCGCCGCGCGGATGTTCTTCGACAAGGACGCGAAGGACCTCACGCTGGCGGAAGCCTCGCTCATGGCCGGCGTCCCCAAGGGGCCGCGCTACTATTCTCCCTACCTCAACATGGAAAATGCCAGGAGCCGGCAAAGGCTGGTGCTCGCGGCCATGGTGGAGGCGGGAGACATCACGGCGGCGGAAGCGGACGAGGCGTACCGCGAGCCGCTTGCCATCGTGCCCATGGCCGAGGACCGCCAGGCATCCGTCGCTCCGTACTTCCGCGATTACATCCGCAAGGTCGTGGAGGACAAGCTGAAGATCAGCGAGACGCTCTACGATTCCGGCGGACTCCGCATCTACACGACGCTTGATAGGAGCGCGCAGGGAGCCGCGGAGGCGGCCGTCGCCGAACAGGTCGGGACGACCGGCGAGCTGCAGGCCGCACTCGTCTCGCTGGACCCGCGCACCGGCTACATCAAGGCGATGGTCGGAGGCAAGAACTACAGCGAAAACCAGTACAATCGCGTGTTTACCGTCACCCGTCAGCCGGGGTCTTCCTTCAAGCCGGTAGTGTACCTGACGGCGCTCGCGAACGGATTCTCGCCGCTGACCGCCTACAAGGACGTGCCGACCGATTTCCCCTACGACGACGGCAAGCAGATTTACCATCCGAACAATTACGACAGCAAATATACGTACGAGATGCTTGACATGAGGCAGGCCATCGCCAAATCCAACAACGTCTTCGCCGTGCACACGCTCGCCGATGTCGGCGCGGACAAGGTCATCGCCACCGCCCGGAAGATGGGCATCACGAGCCGGCTGGAGCCGCTCCCGTCGCTCGCGCTCGGCACCTACCCGGTAAGCCCCTTCGAGATGGCAGCCGCCTTTGGCTCCATCGCCAACCAAGGTGTGCGGGTCGAGCCGACGGCGATCCTGCGTATCGAGGACAGCGCCGGGCGGATTCTCTACCGGTCCCAGCCGGAAAAGGTGCAGGTGGCCGCCCCTGCCCAGGCGTATGTCCTGACCAGCCTGATGGAGAGCGTCTTCGCGGAGGGCGGCACCGGCTACCGGGTGTCCGACCTGATGAGGCGGCCGACGGCCGGCAAGACCGGCACGACCGATGCCGACGCCTGGATGGTCGGCTTCACCCCCGAGCTCGCCACGGCGGTCTGGGTCGGCTACGACAAAGGTCGCACGATCACTTCGGCGGAGTCGCACAAAGCCGCTCCGATCTTCGCCGAATACACGGAGAAGGCGCTCGCCGCCGTGCCGCCGAAGCAGTTCGCCGTGCCGGACGGAGTGGTCAGCGTCTACGTGGACCCGAAATCCGGCAAGCTCGCCAACCAAGGCTGCGCCGAAGCGCGGCTTGAGGCATTCGTGAGCGGAACGGAGCCGACCGAATACTGCACGGCGGCGCCGAACCTGCCCGCGCCCTCCCCATCCCCAGGCAAAAGTTCCTGGTGGAGCGACTTCAAGCGCTGGTGGAACGATTAGCGGGCGAACGCGGGCGAACTCTACTCCACCGTTGCTATCGAGAAAAGCCGAGCGGCTAGGCAGGCCGGCGGGACGAGGACAAGCGGATGCAGAGCTTCGGGAGAATAGTGCATCAGCCTTGCGTCAAACCTGATACAAAACAAGGTCATCCGCAGAATTTGCACCTGACGCCTGGCGCTTGACACCTGACGCCTGGCCTCGGGGCGGAAACCTCTGCTACAGGTTATCACCTTGTCTGTGCGGGATCAGGGATCAGGCTCGCCGTTCCTCCAGAGAGATTCACCGATCCGAGAGAATTGAAAAGACCCGGGCGTCCGCTGTTTCCGCGGATATCCGGGTCTTCCTTCTGCCCATGCTCGCGCAATCGGCATTACTCTGCCAGCGCCTGCTTCACGTCGTCCCCTGAGCGCTCCCACCATTCGGGATTGGTGCGAATGAGCGTTTCCTTAAGGGCCGCCCTCTCTTCCGCGTTCAGGTTCTCAACGAGAACCTGCCGCTTCATGGCGCGGTCCATCCGGTTGACATGATCCGCGAGCACTTTCCACCCGCGGCGGGCTTCCGGGTCGACGACCATCTCGCAGGCGGTGAGACCGGCGTAGCGGCCGCCTTCCTCGCCGCGATCCACGGCCACCCAGACGACGAAGCACCGCCGCCCATTCGGCACCTCGCCGCGGTCTGCCACGAACTTGATCCCTTTTTCGATGCGGCTCTTGGCATGGAGCGCCCCATTGTCCACATAAGCCTCCCCGCCGTCCACGATGATCGCCGACACGTTGCTCAGATCGATGGAACCCGCTCCAAAGCCTTTATGGGCTGCTTTGCCGCTCACGATATTGAGGGCTAGCTTCTTGTTTGCGCCTTGTTCGCTCATGCCTATCTCTCCCGTCCACGCGCCAATTGAGAATCTTTCTCTATTGTAACGATGAACCCGAGCCTTTTCCACTCTAATTGATGCGTCCGCGTTCTTCCGGCTTGCCTACGGTTTTGAAAGTTCATTCCTTCTTCCCTGGGACGGATACGGATTAGGAGCGGATGAGCCGGATGACTGTAACGCAAGCGTTTGCTGGTCTGGGCTGGTCACGTCGCGGGCACGTCGGGGGGCTCGTCGGGACTAACGTGCACTTCGCGCTCTTTTGGGTACTATCCCTTTGACTCAGGATCAACGCTGATGTCATCGTCGAACAAATGGTGCTGCAGATTGTTTGTCCGGGATACTGCTGCGTATGGATAGCTCCAACTGGGGTGGGGGAAACCTGCGATTGTGCAATGCACTTGCATGGAAACACTGACGGATCGTGAGGTAACGCTGGACTAGTGGTTGAAACATAGCAACGGACATGAACGACCGTTACAGGCCGGTATCAACCAATTTGGCGATCTAACGGACATTAGCGACGCTTACCCTTGAATTTTCTTCTTCTATCTGCAAAACCCTGCTTCTAAGCGGCTCGTATGTCCATTACGGACAAGATGAGCCGGTATTGGTCGGATAAGCGTCTCAAATGTCCGTTACACTCGCAGATCAGGGTGGCCTCTTTTTCAAAGTGCCTTTGTCTTTCCTAATGTCAGCTTCTGTACAAAGCCAGTGCGATTGTGCAGGGAATTTTCGGGTGGAGGCTGCGATCGCGGGGGATGACGGGAAGAAACCTGCACTTTGGCAGGAATATGGGACCGGAGGATGGATCGTGCGAAGAGTGCGGGGGACAGCGAGTCAACGCTCAACCTCGGACAGCTGGCGGAGCGCTCCTTCCATACGGGGAAAGGACCGCTCATTCCGTTTCCATTAATTCGTTCCCAGCAACACCTAAACGGACCCAATCGGCACACTCGTTCTATCGTTCAGCAAGTTTAACCGTTGGTTTTTTTGCGGGAACGAGCACTTGGAAATGATACTACGAAATGATACTACGAAATGATACTACGAAATGATACTACGAAATGATACTACGAAATGGTGCTGCAGATTGTTGCTTTGGAGAGGGGCTTCAGAGGGAAGCAGCTATTCCCTGAGAACCTGCAGGAATCGCAGGAACTGGAGGAACCGGAGGAACCGGAGGATCAAGCGAGTTCCTGACGAGAGGGGATAATGAAAAGGATGGTGAGGAACTGCGCCTAACTAACGTTTCTCGATTTTCTCGTTGACTGCCCGATTTGGAACTGCGCCTCAATAACTCGATTTTCTCGCTGGCTGCCCGATTTGTGTACGTTCTTCCTGAGTTCTTCCGGCATGTTAGTTCAGCGCAGTTCCTTTGTGTACGTTCTTCTTTGTGTTCTTCTTGTGTTCTTCCGGCCTGTTCGTTCAGCGCAGTTCCTTACATCCTCATTCCCATTCTCTTTTTTCCAATCGCATCGCTCTCTGTCACCTCCCGGTTCCATCAGCTTCGATTCCCGAGAAATATTCCCTCCCCTGTCCACATATACATGCTGTAAATGGCTGTCCGATGACTCGGGAGGGAAGAACGAATGAAGCTCCGTATACCGAAACCGCCGCTCGGCAGGTGGCTGCCGGCACTCCTCGTCCTGGTGCTTGCGGCTGCGCTCATCTCCACCTGGCCCCGTGAGGCCGCACACGATTCCACCGTCTCCCAGGGAACGAACGCCCGCATCGAGCCGGCTCCGCTCGACCCGGGACCTGCCGGTCCGCCGGCTTACACCGCCCTCAGCCGCCGTCTCGTCGAATACCACATTTCGGTGTCGCTGGAGCCGGCCAAGAAGGAGCTGCACGGCAACCAGACCGTGACCTGGGAGAATCCGGGCAAGAAGCCGATCCAGGAGCTATACCTTCATCTGTATCCGAACGCTTTCGAATCGGACAACTCCACCTTCAACAAAGAATCCGGCGGCAAGCTCCGCAGCGATGTCAAAAAAGCGGGTGGAACCGGCAGCATGACCCTCCTCTCCATCCAGTCCGAGCAAGGCGACGATCTCTCCCGCCTGACCGAATACGTCCGGCCGGACGACGGCAACGCCGACGACCACACCTTGCTGAAGGTGCGGCTGCTCGATCCGGTGCCGGCAGGAGGTAAGGTCACCCTGCGGATGGAATACAAGGTCAAGCTGCCCGAAGTGTACGCCCGGATGGGATACTCCGGCGACTTTTATATGGCGGGCCAATGGTTTCCCAAGGTTGCCGTGTACGAGCCCGCCGGCACCCGCGGCCGTACGGAAGAAGGCTGGAACCTGCATCAATACCATGGCAATTCCGAATTCTACGCCGATTTCGGCATCTACGACGTGAAGATCCGCGTTCCGTCCGGATACACCGTCGCCGCCACCGGCTTCCCGACCAAGCCGGCAGCGGAAGAGAAGAGCGTCAAAACCTACCGCTTCTACGCCGACGATGTCCATGACTTCGCCTGGGCCGCTTCTCCCAACTTCGTCTACCAGGAGGAGAAGTTCTCCGCTCCCGGCGTGCCCGGGGTGAAGATCAAGCTGTATCTCGATCCCGCGCACAAGAACCTGAAGGCCCGCTACCTGCAGGCCGCCAAGAAGGCGCTCACCCGCTACAGCGAATGGTACGGCGATTATCCCTACTCCACCCTCTCCATCGTCGTGCCACCGGCAGGCGGCAACGGGGCGGGCGGCATGGAGTACCCGACGCTCATCACCGCGTGGGGGGCGGATATGGATACGCCGGGGCTCAGCCTGGAGCGCGTCGTCGTCCACGAGATCGGCCATCAGTGGTGGTATGGAATGGCCGCCTCGAACGAATTCGAGGAAGCCTGGCTCGACGAGGGCTTTACCTCCTATGCGGAGGATAAAGTCATGGAACGGGATTACGGCGAAAAGTCGAACCTCGCGGCGGAAGCGGCCTATGTGACGAGTCCGGAAGCTCTCCGGCAGGCCTCGTGGGATTATGGCTCGCACGGAAGATATTCGGACAACGTCTATATCCGCGGCAAGCTGGTGCTGAACGCCATCGAAAGCCAGATCGGCAAGGATCAGATGAAGCGGCTGCTAAGGACTTATTTTGACCGCTACAAATTCAAGCATCCGTCGACCGGCGACTTTCAGTCCGTCCTGGAGAGCGTGACCAAGAAAAGCTGGTCCGAGTTTTTCCAGGCGTATGTCTACGGCGACCAAATGTCCGACTTCGCGGTCGACGCCATCCGGGTGCGCAAGCTGAAATCCGCTTCCGCGGGGGCCCAAGCCTACGAGAGCGCCGTGTTGATCCGCAAGCTCGGCGGCCCCTGGCCTTCCGTTTCCGTGCGCATTCATTTCAAGGACGGCTCAAGCCGGGACGTGGTCTGGAACGCCGAGGCCAGCGAGACGGAATACAAGCTGACCGCCGCTTCTCCGGCAGACTGGGCGATGATCGATCCGGACCGTTCCCTCGTGCTGGAATCGCGGGTGATCAACAACTATCTCAAAACGGAAGTCGACGCCAAGCAGGGGCTGCGCTTCAGCGTGAGCGTGCAAAAACTAATCGAGACCCTGATCTCCGGGGTCGCCTGGTGAGGTGATGAACATGTTCCGCATCCTGAAAAAAAGCTGGTCCGACGCCTGCAATCAGCCGTTTCTCCTGGTGGTGCTGTTTCTGTACCGGTTCACTTGGGCGTTCGCCCTCTTCCGCATCGTGAAGAGCCATGTGGTTCCGCTGCTGTCCCGGTATCCGGATCCCGGCGGTCCGGCCGGCCAAACCCAGCTGTACCTGCTGGAAGCCCAGTTCCGCCTCGGCAAAACCGATCTCGCCGCCGGCTACCTCTCGGGGCTGCTGCTTCTGCTCGGCATCCGCATGCTGCTCACTCCCCTGCTGAACGCCGGCGTCTTTTACTCGCTCGTCCATACCCGGATGGGCACCGGGTACCGCTTCTTCAAGGGCATCCAGGCGATCGGTCCGGTGTTCTTCCTGTATTACGCGGCGCAGATGATCCTCACCCTGCTACCTCTCGTCTGGATTCTGCCGCCCGTCCACTCCTTAAACGACTTGAACGGCATCCTGGCCGATCCTGGCAAGTACCTATTCTACGGGCTGGCTTACGCCGCCTACGGCTATTTCATCCACCTTCTCTTCCTGCACCTGCAGTTCGGAAGAACCGAGAAGGAGCCGCTTGTGCGGACTCTGCTGCACTTGCTCGCTTCCCTCCTGCCGGTGGCGGGTACGGCCCTCCTCCTCCTCGTGTTGTCCGGGCTGTTGTCCACCGGAGTGCTCGCCGCCACTTTGTGGGATGCCGGAATCTGGACCTTCCTGCTCTACCAGGCCTATACCTTCGTCCGAACCTTCCTGTCGGTCTGGAGCATCACGGCGCAGCACCGCATCTTCCGGCTGAAGGCGAAGGCGGAGGCGGCCTGACGCCAAGGCGAGGCAAGACAAGCCGGACGCAAAAAAGCGAGTTGCCGATTTTCCGCCCGGCGCCTCGCTTTTTTGTTGTTCGCATCCGCTCCATTACCCCCTTCCATGAGCCTTGAAACATTTTTCTTAAAAAAAATAATATAGTAGGGAGGAAATGAGCGATTTAAGGCGAATTGTTTCCTCTATTGATTTAATCCGGATTTTTGGACTGGGCTAAATCGGAGTAAGCCGAATTTCCGTCAGGGAAAACGGGGGAACCGTCTTGGGTGAATTGATCTTGCTTCTGAAGGATCATAGGGAACCTTCAACCGAACCCTTAGCTAACCTCGTAGGCATTGGAAGGGGAATTGTTTTGAAAAAGGCTGTTTTGGCAATGCTTGGTCTCCTGCTGTCGCTCGGCATCTTGTCCGGAAGCGCTTTCGCCGACTCTTCCGTCAGCAAGCTGGAAGCTAAAGTGAACAAGCTGATCGGGAGCGACTACGCTTACGGCGGCACCACACCCAAGGGATTCGATTGTTCCGGCTTTACCATGTATGTCTTCGCTGCGTTCGGCGTCTCGCTGGACCACAGCTCGAAGAGTCAGGCCCGGGAAGGCAAGGCCGTGAGCAAGGATGATTTGCGCGCAGGCGATCTGGTGTTCTTCGACACCGGAGGAGACGGCATCTCGCATGTCGGCATCTACCTCGGAGACGGCGTATTCGTTCATGCTTCCACCAACAACGGCGTCGTCAAGAACAAGCTGAGCGAGTCGTATTACGCCAAGAGGTATGTCACCGCCCGCCGAATTCTGACGAATGACCAATACGAGGAAATCGCCAGATAACGTATTGTCAATCGGCCGCGCTTCGGAAAACTCCGGAAATCGGGATTCGCTCCCGTTTTTCGGAGTTTTCTCGCGTTATGGGCGTGGAAACCCGGCGAATTCGCTGAGCCGGATCGTCCGTAATAAAGGGGCTAAATTGATTGTGCAGGAAAATTTCGGGCGATCCTACCCGGGCTCTCTCCGGTATACGGTTTCTTGCGGATTCCGAAAAGCTTGGTACAATGAAAGCAAGAGAGATCAGAATGGAGAGAGCCCTGCCTATGTACAAACTCATCGCCATCGATATCGATGATACGCTGATCAATGACGACAAGGAGGTTACGCCCGCCACCCAAGAAGCCCTGAAGCAAGCTGTGGAGCAAGGAGTGATCGTCACCCTCGCCACCGGACGCGCTTACGCCTCCGCCAAGCAGATTGCCCGCCAGACCGGACTCAACGTTCCGATCATTACGTACCAGGGCGCCTTGATCAAGAATTTGCTGGACGAAGAGGTCCTGCTGGAACGCTTCGTTCCGCGCGAGGCGGCGCACAAGCTGCTCGACTATTGCCTGGAGCACAACCTTCATCTGCAGACCTATGTCAACGACAGGCTGTACGTTCGCGAGGACAACGACAAAATCCGCGGCTATGTCGAGCTGAATCGGACGCCCTATTTCATCGAGCCCGATTTTCGCTCCCTGATGGACAAGCCGACGCCCAAGCTGCTCCTCATCGACGATCCCGGCTACCTCGACGAGCTCGCTCCCGTGCTGCGCGAGCTGCTCGGGCCGGATGTGCACATCACCAAGTCCAAGCCTCATTTTCTCGAGGTCATGCACAAGGAGGGCACGAAGGGGCACGCCCTGGCCTTCCTCGCGGCCCACTTCGGCTGCGATCTCTCCGAGACGATCGGTATCGGCGACTCCTGGAACGACCGGGAGCTGCTCACGACAGCCGGGCTCGGTGTCGCCATGGAGAATGCCACTCCCGCCCTGAAGGAGGTTGCGGATTACGTGACTGCGAGCAATAATGAGGACGGAGTCAAAAAGGTCATCGACCGCTTTATTCTGCAAACATCCACCCAATCGGAGGAATGAATCGTGAGCGTCTATGAATTCAGCGCCAAATCGATCCGCGGCGAAGAAACGAAGCTGGACAAGTATGCCGGCAAGGTTGTGCTAATCGTCAATACGGCCAGCAAATGCGGCTTTACCCCGCAATATGCGGATCTGCAAAAGCTGTACGAGAAGTACCGGGAGCGCGGCTTCGTCATTCTCGGCTTCCCCTGCGACCAGTTCGGCGAGGAGGAGCCGGGAACAAACGAGGATGTTCACACATTCTGCCAGCTCAATTACGGCGTGACCTTCCCGCTGTTCGAGAAGATCGAAGTCAACGGCCCGAAGCGCCATCCCCTGTTCGCTTACCTGACTTCGACAGCGCCTTTTGCGGGCTTCGACCTCTCCACGCCCTCCGGCAAAATGCTGGACACCCTCTTCCGGGAGAAAATGCCGGAGAAGCTCGCCGGCGACGACATCAAGTGGAACTTCACCAAGTTCCTGATCGACCGCCAGGGCGAAGTCGTCCGCCGTTATGAGACGCCGGTCGACCCGCTCGATCTGGAGCCGGCCGTCGAGAAGCTGCTGTAAGCATGGAACCTTTTACGGAAAGGGCAATCGCCATCATCCGCTCCATCCCGGCCGGGAAGGTGATGACCTACGGCCAGATCGCCGCGGCGGCCGGGAGCCCGCGCGGCGCCAGGCAGGTCGTGCGGATACTCCATGCGATGAGCACGGCTTACGGGCTGCCCTGGCATCGGGTGGTGAACGCGGAGGGGCGGATCGCGCTGCCTGACGCCGATGGGGCGTATACCCAGGAGATGCTGCTCGCGCGAGACGGCGTGGAGGTCGGCCCGGGCGGTCGGGTCGACCTGGAATTCTACCGGCTGACCTCGCCGGTGCCCGCGGCCGGCGAGAGAGGGAGCCGCTGATGGCGTTCGGAATCCGCAGACAGGAGCTGGAGGCATGGAAAGCCGCCGTCTCGCGCGGCGAGATCGCCTTCCTCACCCACTATTGGCTGGACCCGCGCTTTCCCGGCTGCAAGACGGTCACGAAGGTCGGCTGCGCCGATCTCTCGCGGCTCTCAGACTGGTGTCGAAGTCACGGCCTGCCGCCGCGCTACATCCACAACCGCTCGCCGTTTCCGCACTTCGATCTGCTCGGCCCGCGGCAGGGGGAGATTCTTCTGGCCGAAGGCCAGGAAGAACAGGCACGGCGGTTTGGGCTGGCGTAGGCCGGCTGGGTTTGTTGGTTGGTTGGCATCCCAGTGAGCACAAAAAAAGGGAGGGCAAAAGGCGTGAACACCTTTTGCCCTCCCTTTTTTGTGGCGGCCCCGCTACTTTACATGAAAGCAGGGGTCTGCTGAGCGGTTTGCCCGCCCTGTATCTGACCGGCTTGCGAGCCTTGCATCTGAGCGAACTGGAAGGCTTGCTGCCCGGATTGCTGATACTGCTGGACTTGCTTCTGAATCTCTTGGGCGAGCGCGGGAGATGCGGCCGTGTACATATTCTGCTGCTGCATGAAATCGTACAGCTTGCCCTGAAGCGTCAGCGTGCTGTTCAAGAGCTGGGTAAATTCCTGGCGGACGGTCTGACAGTTGGATTCTGTGACGGCAATCGCATACTCGCGCGAAGTGCGCTTCAAATCGTTGAGGATCGTATGCAGCCAGTCCTTGTCTTCCAGGGTTCCTTTGGTTTGTTGGGCCATGCGAGTTTCCTCCTTTCGTTTAGTGGTCGATCAATGCTGCATTCCCGTCTGCTGGGGAGCGAGCTGCTGGTGCTGTTTGAGCAGGTTCATCAAGGTGTTCAGATGCTGTTCATGGGCCTTCAGATCACTGTCGCATACTTGCTTGATCGCCTGATTGGATGTGCTTGCGCCAGCCGCTGCGCATTGCTTCAGGAGCAATTCTTCGTTCGACAGGGAGTCGACAATGTATTCCAATTCTTTGCCCGTCAGGGGCTGCATGCCTTGCATGGATATCCCTCCTTTGTCGTAGGATCGCTTGTTAAGATTCCCAGAATGGCCAGGGTTATGTATCCCGGAGGCCATCGGGTCCCATCTCAGATTTGTATAGGCTCCCTAGCCCCATGGCTTATCCTTGCTCTGGCGTGTTAAAACAAAGACTGCTCCACCCGATGCCGGCAGAGCAGTCTTTTCCCATGCTATCGATTAAAACCGGAAATCGCGCTGCCCCTGAGCAATGGCGACGAGGCGATCTTCCGCGATCTTGCGGACCTTTTCGTTCGGCACATGACGCATCTCGCCGGCGATAACCCTCTCGCCTCTGGCCGCCGTATCCGGGGAGGCATAGTCCTCCAGATATTCCTTCAACGTCATCAGCGCGTTCGGCTGGCAGCAGTTGGCGATTTGCCCCGACTTGACCAGGGTCATGAACCGGTCGCCCGTCCGCCCCTCGCGATAGCAAGCGGTGCAAAAACTGGGAATGTACCCGAGCTCAAGCAGCCAGTTGATGATCTCGTCCAAGGTGCGCGTATCGCTCACTTCGAATTGCGCGGAATTGTCCTCTCTCTCTTCCGGCTCCACGTAGCCGCCGACGCTGGTGCTCGACCCGCCGCTGATCTGGGAAACCCCGAGATTCAGGACGCGCTCGCGGGACTTTTGCGATTCCCGGGTCGAGATGATCATCCCGGTATACGGAACCGCGATGCGGATGACCGCCACAATCTTGGCGAAAATATCGTCCGAGATCGCGTTGCTGAAGTTGGCCGGGTCAATGTCGTCGGCCGGGCAGATGCGCGGCACGCTGATGGTATGGGGGCCGACGCCCATGGCGGCTTCGAGATGCTCCGCATGCATCAGCAGGCCGACGAAATCGTACCGGTACATATTGAGCCCGAACAGCACGCCGATGCCCACGTCGTCGATGCCGCCCGCCATCGCCCGGTCCATCGCCTCGGTGTGATACGCATAGTCATGCTTGGGGCCGGTGGGATGCAGCATTTCATAATTCGCCTTGTTATACGTCTCTTGAAAAAGAATATACGTCCCGATCCCGGCCTCGGCCAGCTTGCGGTAGTTCTCCACGGTCGTCGCCGCAATGTTGACGTTCACGCGGCGGATTGCGCCGTTCTTGTGCTTGATGCTGTAGATGGTGTTGATGCTCTCGAGGATATAGTCAATGGGATTGTTGACGGGATCTTCGCCGGCTTCGATGGCCAGCCGCTTGTGGCCCATATCCTGCAGAGCGGTCACCTCGCGGGCGATGTCCTCCTGGGAGAGCTTTTTGCGGGAGATGGTCTTGTTCTTGTAGTGGTAGGGACAATAGACGCAGCCGTTGACGCAATAATTGGAGAGGTAGAGCGGCGCGAACATGACGATGCGGTTGCCGTAGAGCTTCTGCTTGATTTGCCGGGCGAGCGCGTAAATCTCCTCGTTCAGGTCTTCCTGATCGCATTCTAAGAGCACCGCTGCTTCGCGGTGAGACAAGCCTTTGCAGTCCTTGGCTCTCTCGATCAGGGACTTGATCAGCGGCCGGTTGCTCTTGTTGGCCTGCGCGTATTCGAGGGTTTCGAGGATTTCCCGGTCGTCGATGAACTCGGTGGCCTTTTTTGATTTGACGTTGTACATGGTGAATTCTCCCTTTCCGAATAGAACTGAGCTGGAGGATCCCCGCTGGGATCAGACGGTCTTCGCAAGAGCCGATTTTACCGTGACGTTCTTGATCTTGCCGATTTTGCCGGTCATGGCGCTGATCCCGTCGTTATCGCCGTCGACGATCAGAGAGATCACGGAAACTCCGCGCTCCCGATAAGGGATTCCCATCCGGCCCACGATCAAGCTTGAGTACTCGTGCAGGATCGCGTTCAGCTCGCCCGCCGCATCCAGATTCTGTACCACAATCCCGATGACTCCCAGCCTTTTCTCCATCTCATCACGTCCCTAGAAAAATAAAAAGCGCCTTTTCCAACGGGAAAAAGACGCGAATTCTCGATAATCGCCCGGATTGCGGCCGCAGGCAGCCGCCCAAGCTGTTCAAGAAAGGAGTCTCTTCCCGCTCAGAACCTTCTTCACGGTCGGATATCTTGCTCGCAACACTATGTGACGATATTCACATGATAGTTCGATTTTTAGAGGATCACTAGGACATTTCTTACACTTTGGGAGAAAAAAACGATGGGAGCGTCCAGTTTGGCCACAGTTTGATCGCCGCTCGGCCGCCACTTGATCGGCAACCGTTGCTCGACTATCGTTTGACCGCCGCCGAAATTGCCTATTCCCGCAGGCCGGGTAGTTGGGTATACTTGGCGATAAGTCGGATTCTGAAATCTCCAATCTGGAAACGGAACTTTCTGTTAAAGGAGGCCTCCCATGAGCTTCAATCTCGCCGTTACTCTGCTGCTGATCGCCCTTCTCGCCTTAGCGCTGTGGAGCCTCGCCACCTGGCGGCTGCCCGCAGGCGTTCGTAAAGGGCTGGTTCTCTTCAGTCTGATCGCTGTCATCCTGCTGGTGGCACAAGCCCGCTCGGAATGGGGGTTTCATCAACAGGTGAAGCAGCAGGTGAAGCGGGCTTCCGATGTGTCCTCTCTTCTGGAAAAGGGGAACTCTTTCCGCTGGAGCGGGACGCGCGAGGGAGAGCGGCGGGGGAAAAGCGTAAAATTCACTTGCTTTTCCATAGGGACTGCTCAGTTTGTCGCCGTTGCCGAGAAATCGAAGTCTCCTTATTATTGGACCCCGTCCTATCGCGTTAAGGCTCTCTACCGGGAGGAAGGCTTCGAGCAACTCTTTCAGAAGGCTGCCAGCAATTCGATGACATCTGCCCATATCTCAGGCAAATCGGTGTTTAACTCCCCCTATCTAGATGCTTCGATCACCGTCTACGCAGAGGAGTCTCTGCCGCAGAGCGAACGGGACCGGATCGTCCAGAACTTCACCGACGAGATCAAGCCGGAGCCCGGCCAGCCGGACCGCAGTCTTGCCTACCACATCGACTTCGAATTTCGCCGCAAGTCCGACGAACAACTGCTCGCCAAGGCCTACAAGGAAACCGGAGAGACGACGTTCACCTGGGCGGATACCCCTTCCCCTAAGCCCACCGCCGCCCGCTGATGGTCCGTCTTTCCGCCGCGGCCGCCTTCCCAAACATATCCGACCACATCCGACCGTACAGCCGCGGGAGCGCACGGCCGCAGGGCCAACGGGACCACACAACCGCACAATTGTACATCCGCAGGAAAATCCCAGCTCAAATCGCCCGATCGAGAATCCCCCGAATTTCGTCCCATACCTTCTCCCAATTCCGCTCCGCATTTTTCACGACATAAGAGGTCAGCGGCAGCTTGCTCAAGAGGGCCAGCTCGCTGGCCTTGCGTTGCTCGAAATAGGCGATGCTGCCTTCGATCCCCCGCAGCCCCCGGTTCTTGCCGAACGGAGACCGCTCGA
>Ga0255334_1000449_pt1 | contig 32181 bp, 53 predicted proteins | sample EtOH5_35cm_T3_12_FD_202080 | JGI IMG/M metagenome (GOLD analysis project Ga0255334, IMG submission 202080) | Sandy soil microbial communities from University of British Columbia, Vancouver, Canada - EtOH5_35cm_T3_129 | ecosystem: Engineered > Artificial ecosystem > Sand microcosm > Unclassified ... | reverse complement strand
CCATTGATTTTCTGTTTATCGACAGCGGCTGCCCCGCTGCTATCCGCGTAGAAGAAGCGGAATGGGTAGCACACCACCGCGACCGCTTCTCCCCCAACGCCATCATTGCTCTCCACGATACCTGCCAGAACTATGGGGCTGTCCACGACCGGCTGCTGGAGCTGACCAAGTGGCGGCATCTGGTGATGCAGACTCCGTACGGCCTGAGTATCTTCCAGAAGGACGATCCCGATTTCAGCTACCGGGGCAGGATGGTGGACCTAGAAGATGCCCCAAACTAGCCAGCCCCTAATTAGCATCTGTATCCCCTCCCGTGGCCCCATAGTCGGCCTGTGGGCCACGATGGTTGCCTGCGAGGCGCAGCTCCACGACATCCCCCATGAATACTGTCTTGCGATTACCGGGCGCGAGCTGGGGGAACCGGAGCATCTGCTGCAAAAGAATGGTGCTGGGGCGGTGCATATCTATAGCAACCCGCAGCCGCTGCCCCCGCCCGTTGCCCGCAATGAAGCGGCGAAAATGGCCAGCGGAGAGTGGTTGGTGTTCTTTGATGACCACTGTATACCGGATACGGGATTCTTTGAGCATCTATTCGGCAAGCTTATATGCTGGCTGGTAGATGGCGAAGTAGAGGGCAGCACCTGGTGTATCCACGGCACCTATACCACCCACGCCGCTACCCACCGCTACTACCACGCTATCCTCGACACCGCCAATCCCATGAAAGCTGACTATTCGCGGATAGCCCACAGCACCAACCCCTACCGCTGCGCTTCCGCACCCACTGGCTTTTTCGCTATCCTCCGAGAAGACTATCTCCGCATCGGCGGCCAGGGCGACTTCTGGCGCGGCTTCGGGGGCGAGGAAGTCTATTTCGATCTGAAGTGTTGGCTGAATGGTATAGAAGTCTGGATGGACCCCCAGCTGCGCTTCTATCACTTCAGCTGCCGCTCCGAGACTCGCGGCTACGACAAGACCATCAACGACTGGAACTACGAAGAAGGGTTACGCCAGCTGGGCGAAGACAATGTACGCGGGTTGCTGAAGCGGCTGTCCGAGCAGGAAATCCCACAATAGCGGCCAATGAAAAACCCAACCACAACGGCCAGCCGCCGCTGTTAGGTCGGGTTTCCCATTTACATCCGGGGTAAGACAACGGTACTAGAAGCTGCGAAGGGCTGTCAACTTCAATCTTTTCTTTTTCTGTTTCTTCCCCCGAGCGGGGTTCCTGCGGTTTCCGGTACGGTTCTTGTAGAGACGACGCTCGCGGGCTTCGGGCGGGCGACACTGGCAGAAGACGCATTCGCTGGTGCATGGCCTGCTGCGTGGACGGTTGCGGTGTGCATTGCCGGACACAGTGAGTTACCTCCTCAATGAGTAATCGGCATGTGCACCTCCAAGGTTTTAGAGTTGGCCACTGATACGCTCAATGGCCGAAGCGGGGACGAGCAGCCTTTTGCGACTTCCAATATACACCATTTGACTCCCCATGCCATACTAAATCTAAGGCTACGACCTAGCCGAGCAGAAAGTCCCGCCGGAGCGACCCTCTAAGGGATGAGTCAGCCGTAACGCCGACCGCGTTCCACGCCTGAGTTGTCCAAATAATTCCCAAGGAGGATTACTTTGCCATACGCACCCCCCGGAAACCAGGTTGGCTCGCCGGGGCTTTCACATCAAGCGACTGTCTACTATGACAAGGTGGGACTGGACCAGCTGCTGCCCATGCTGCGGTTTGCCCAGGTCTGCTCACCCAAGCCGCTGCCCAAAAACAGTGGCCGTACCATTCAGTGGTACCGCTTTGATGTCCCCGTAGCCAATACAGTTCCTTCGGTAGACGGCGTAATCGGTACCCCGGTTCCGCTGACTTCAGCAACGCTATCTTCGACCGTCGAGGAGTACAACGACTTTACCTCGGACTCCCGGCTGCTCGAAGATACCGACATCGCGGATTTCGTATCCGAGATGGTGCGCTGGATTTCTACCCGTGCGGCCCTTTCCGTTGACACTCTGGCCCGTACCGAGATTGAGTCCAACTCCTCGGCTCTGGTCGCAACCGAAAGCGCCTACTTTACCGCCCTCGACATCCGAGGCGGAATCTCCGATCTGCAAGCTCTGAACATCATGCCCTTCTCTGATGGCGAGTGGCGGGTAATTATCCACCCCTACATCCAGTTCGATCTCCAGTCCGACAATACCGCTGGCGGCTTCATTGACGCTGCCAAGTATGCCGCTCCGGGGCGTATGCTGGATGGCGAAATCGGAAAGATTGCCGGTGCCCGTGTGCTGACAACCACCCGCGTCGGAACTTCCGGTTCCGTTCCCAACGTCCTGTATAACGCCTACATCTTCGGAGCTGGCGGCTTTGGCATGGTCGACCTGATGGGTAACGGCCCCAGCGTCATTGCCGACCCGAAGAACGAGCGTTTCTCGGTAAAGGTTTCGAGTTCCCCGGCTGGCGGGTCGCCCTTTGACCCGGCGGGTACGCTCGGTACTTTTGTCGCCTATCGCTTTGTGACGGCGTTCAAGACGCTGGATTCAACCAACGTGAGGGTTCGCATCCCGCAAGCCGATGCGAGCCGGGTATAGGAGGAACCGATGCCATCTAACAACATTGCAGTACAGGCGCTATCAGCGGCCAATGGCAGGCTTCCTTCCGATGCCGGAGGCGCTTCGAGCACGGCTGAATTCCAGTTCTCGAAGTCTTCGAGCCGCTTTATTCTGTACGCCCCAGGCAGCGACAAGCTGAAGAACCGGCCCTTCGTGGTCCGGCTCTGGGGACGTGCTACGGGCGGCACAACCACCAACCTGACCATCAAGCTCTACTCGGGTATCTCGGCCACTATCGGCTCGAATACTTCGATTGCCACTTCGGGCGCGATTGCCGTCAACTCTGTCAGCGGCAACTTCCACCTGGAGTCGCAAATGATCTGGGATTCCACCTCGGACAAATACCAGGGTGTATTCCAGGGTCATGTCAACGGCACAGCGGTTGCGCGGGCCATCAACTCCAGCGTGACCGTACCGGCGAGTGATCCGAGCGTGGCGGAAGGAACCAATGGCTTCACGGCCACGGGAACCTTCTCGGCCTCGGATGCCGGTAACCTGGCCATCCTTGATGGCTTTGAACTGGAGATACTCTGATGCCATATCCATCCAGCAATCTCCGTTCCTACGCCAAGCGGGTAGTTTCTTCTGCGGCCCGTACCAGCTCCAGCAACTCGGGTGCACTCAAGCTGCCCAAGGGGAAAAGCTACGCCCTTTCCCTCAACTGTTCTGCGGCTTCCGGTACCTCTCCGACACTCGATGTGTTTGTTAACGCATCGTTTGACGGCGGGACTACCTTTATCCGCCAGGAACACTTTGCACAGCTGACAGCTGCAAGTCTACGCAATCTGGTATTCGGGGCTTCCGGTGAACTACCGGCGGCCTCGGAAGCTGCCGTGGCCACGGGCGCAACAGCGCGAGCTGTGCAGTTCCCGTTGACCCGCGACTACCAGATTGAGTGGGTGATTGGCGGAACCAACCCGTCGTTCACCTTCTCGGTGGACCTGTACGTAGAGCCGTTCTAACGCTATGCCGCACTTTCTCGAACAAGAGATAGCTGCGGACAAGGGGAGAGCAACCCAGGGTATACCTACGCTGGACTCTCCCCGCCGCGTTTTAACCGGCTACCGGGAAAAGCAGCGGGCGAAATCCCGCGCCATGGCCGAGGAGGCTTTGGCCCAGGAGCGCAACGCTTTTGCCGCCGACGCGGGCCGTCCCAAGACAGAGGGCGCAGCCCAAATTGGTACCCCTATGCAGGCGCGGGAATTTCAGCGCCGCCTGCGAAAGGTGACAACCAATCTTCACTTTGAGCACTCGCTTGCCTACCCGGATCGCATCTGCATCTACCGCATCCTGCCCTTCGGGGAAAAGAAGTATCTGTGTGCCATGATGGCCGGGGTGATGCCGGAATTCAGCGTGCTCCACGAAGACAGTCCCTATATCGTGGTCAAGGGCTGGCGCGGAGTTCTGGTGCAGCTGATGCACCACGGGGTACTGGGCAAGGAAGCGGCCATAAAGACTTTCGGTGTGCCCACCTGGGACAGCGAATTCTGGCAGCAGGAGACGTAGCAAGGGCTGTTGTATCGGGTGCTAGGCTAGTAGGTATGGACTCCCCGGAGCAGCAACTGGACACCGTTGCCCAGTTTCGCCAATGCCTGGAACAGCTGGCCAGAGAAGGCTATATGGTCTGCGGTTTCTACGGAACCGGCGACGGCCAGATTAACACCTTCACGACCATAGAGCCGTCGCAACTTCGGGAAGCGGCCCAGGGCTGGGTAGGCGGCATGGCGGCACTGGATGCCTACAATCACAAACTGATACTCGACAAGGAGAACTGACCATGGAAATTACCCAGAGCGATCTGGAGCAGGCGCTAAAGACATTTGCCCGGGAGCTGCGGCAGCCGGATGCCATTACAGCGGCCAAGCAGCGCGAAGAAGAAGTACGGAAACTGGAGAAGCGCGAACAGGTTATCCGCAACGCCTACCACGAAGAACAGAGCCGTCTGCGTGGCCAGCAGATGTGCTCCCACAAGAAGCGCAACGGGCAGACGCTGTTTGCCGGACAGCCCAACCAGGACGGCTACATTCGGTATATGTGTCTGGGCTGTCAGAAGGTCATGCCCCCGGTGAAGGCCACCCAAGAGCAGCTGACGGGCGGGGTCAACGCCCAAGACGCCAACAATGCCTTCATGTGGAATCTGGACGAGAAAACCATTCTTCAGTGGGTGGAGTGGACAAATCAGAATCACCCTCTGCCCAAAGTAGCGCCGCGTTCTACGGACATATCGGCGTTGCCCCCGGAGGGTCAAGCGGCGATTCTCAGACTGCGCGAGCAGAAGGAAGCGTTGCTGGCGAGTAAGTAATGGCACTGACCTATCAGTGGTCGCAGGCCATGAGCATAGCCCGCTCCGGCTTCTCCAAAAAGGTGCCCACATCGGACGCCGACCAGATTCTTCTCTGCAACATGGTCAACAGCGAAATGTGGACAGCGCATCCGTGGCGACAGGCGAAGACCACAATTGCCCCCGGCTCTACTCCGCTTGTGGACGGCGACCAGGACTACAACTCTCCCATTGCCATGTTTCGGCCACTGAAGTTGTCGCTGGTGCGGACCGACACAACCCCCGACCAGCACCGGGAACTGGAGGTACGCCAGGAGCTGGATGTTGACCTGGTGAAGCGGTCGCCGTATTCCATCAAGGCAGCGGGCTTGCAGGCGGGCGTAGGCCGTATCCGGCTGGAAGCAGCAGTACAGATTACGTCTCCCGAAACGTGGGAAATACAGGGCGAGTATCACCGCAACCCGGAGAAGATTACCAAGCTGGACAGTGATATGTGGTTTGAGGACCACTGGTTTCACGTACCCGTACACGGCCTGCTGTATTGGTTAAAGAGGCAGTCCGACGATCCAGACGCCGAAACCCAGTACGCGCTGTTCAGGGCCGGTATCGAGCAGATGTGGCGGGCCGAGGACTACGGAGCTACGGATGGCTTCTTCCCCTCGGAGGCATTGGGCGCAGGGCGGGGCGGGGCAACGTCTATTTACCCAGGAGCATAAAATGGCAGAGCAACTGAATACGGACTTTCTTCCCGATGCCAGCGGGCGTGACCTAGGCAGCGCGTCTCAGCGTTGGGACGCTTTTATCCAGAACCTGGATGTGTCGGGCACGGTTACGCTGACCGGAAATGTTACTACAACGGGTGACATTACCGCCGACCAGTTCATCTCCACGGTCGCTACCGGCTCGGCCCCCTTTGCTGCGACATCGACCACAAAATGCACTAACCTGAACGCTGACTTGCTTGATGGAGCGGACTGGGCGGCTCCGGCTGCTCTCGGCTCAACGACCCCGGCAGCGGTAAGTGCGACCACGTTGTCCACTACGAGTACGTCTACGTTGGCAGGAAGCCTACAGTTCACAAATGCCACCACTCGTAGGATTGAGTTTTCCGCTTCCAGTGCAAGTCAAATTGGATTGGCCATTGACGGGTGCAACTCCACAGGTGCAGATGGCGGGCCAATTGACATTATTGCCGGAGATACATCTTCCAGTGGGAATGTAGGGGGCAACGCCACATTTGCCGGTGGTAACGGCAGTGGTGCCGGGCAGGGAGGACAGGCGTTATTCAGGGGCGGTGCGGGTGGGGCAACCGGCAATGGTGGCGTGAGTTCTTTTACTGGCGGAGACGGCGGCGCAACCAGTGGAGTTGGGGGCTCTGTAAACATTAGCGGTGGGAGCGCTAGTGGAGGCAATTCAGCCGGGGGTGCGATAGTTATTTCTGCTGGGCTGGGAAACGGTACTGGTGCGAATGGTGCGATTACCATATCACATGCTACATCTGAATCCTGCGCTGCTGGGGGTGTAGCCGACAGCGATACCACTGCCGTAACCGTAAACGCCAACGTCACCACTGACCAGAACCTGATGGCGTTTACCGTTCCCGCCAAGACGCTAAACCGGGCTGGGCGGCTCTGTCGCGTACGCGGCTACGGGCTGTACTCGACCCAGGCCGGACAAACCCCTACGCTGACTATCAAGGTCAAGCTGGGCGCAGTGACCTTGGTGTCGTGGACTTCGGCGGCTACGACTGCATCCCAGACCGACAAGCCGTGGAACTTCGACTGCGACCTGGTAACCGCTACCACGGGTGCCACGGGGACTATCGAGGCCCACGGTCACTCGCGTATCCAGATTGGCTCGGGATCGAATGGCGCAGATACGACTACCCACTCGGATGCGATTACTGCCGCCAGCTCCGCTATAGACCTGACCAGCAGCAACTCGCTCCAGATTACCGCCACGTTTTCCACCAACACCTCGCCGTCCAATGCCGCTACTCAGCGCCTGATGACCGTTGAGGTGTACTAACCCATGCCGCAGCAATTCAACGGCGACCTGTTGCCGGATGCAGATGGGCGCGACCTGGGTTCGAGCAGCCAACGCTGGGACGGCTTCTTCCGCAACGTACAGATTGACGGCTCAATCACCTCGTCCAATTTAGCCGTACCCTGTGGATTTGGCGGAGCTAGTGCCGGGGCCGACATTCTTTCCGCTATCAACAGCCTGCCAAGCACAGGGGGAACGGTTGACTGCCGCTGCCAGAGCGGTTCCCAGGTAATTTCTTCTGACATCTTCAGCGGCATCACCAAAAATGTTCACCTGATATTCGGAACAGCCACCTACTCGGTGACGGCCAGTCTGAATGTCCCGGCCAACGTAGCCCTCACGTTTACCCGGGGCGGGTCGCTGGTTCCCGCTGATGGTGTCACGATAACCATCAAGGGCAATCTGTCGGCTCCGCTGTCTCGTATCTTTTCGCTGAACGGTACGGGAACCATCAGCTTTTCCCGTGGACGCATTCGGGACTTGCACCCGGAATGGTGGGGCGCAGCTGGTGACGGAGTGGTTGTCAATGATGGTTCTATTTCCGCCACTACTACTACGCTGTCTTCTGCGACTGCGGCGTTTACCGCATCGGACGTTGGAAAGATCATCAGCGTAGAGGGGGCGGGAGCGTCCGGCGTGGCGCTGTCTACAACCATAGCCGCCTATATCAGCTCATCTTCCGTGACCCTGGGTGCGGCTGCATCTTCTACGGTATCAAGCGCCACCGTCATGTTCGGCACCGATGACGGAGCAGCTATCAATGCCGCTTTGTCTGCCGCTTCTGTTGCGCTGGGCGGCAGGGTCAAGCTGTCCTCGGCCTATGCCACCAGCACGGCAATTACCATGAAAAGCGGCGGAGTATCCATTGAGGGTGCGGGGGCAGGCAGCGCGGCAGCACTGACTACCTTTGGCTTCCGTGGTCCACGCCTGCTGATACTGGGTGGCATCTATGGACTGGTAGTATCGGATTCCACCAACCAGGTACAGCGCGGATTCTCCGCAAGGGGGCTGACCATCATTGGCAGCTCACTGGGGAAAGCAGGACTCAGACTGGGCGCTGTCCAGTCCGATGTCAGCAATGCTTTTGTCAGCGCCAGCTTTCAGGACATCCACATCGAGGGATTTACCTCGTCTTCGGTCAGCCACGATGTACCCAGCGGAGAACCATCGGCTACGGGCGGCGCGGGCATCTTCATTACCCGTGGCCAGGATGTGCTGCTCCAGAATGTTACTGCCCGCAAGAACTACCGGGGACTCCACGAGTCCAGCGATCATGCGGCCACTACTTATGAGTTCCATCGCTGCCAGTTTCGGGAATCCACCGCCGAGGGCGCGCTTCTTCGGGACAGCATTAACGTCAGCTTCGATGACTGCATCTTCGAGTCCAACGGCAGCGAAGGGCTGAAGGTTCAGCCACAGGTTTCGGGGGCATTCTGTAATTTCCTCTCAGTCCGTGACAGCTACTTTGAGGACAACATCACAACCACGGGCACGCATGAAATCCTGCTCGATGGGCAGGCGGCCTCGACCGGTATCTTCAATTTCGTGTTCGAGAACGTGAACATGAACGTGGGCACGGTCAGCGGAGCCAAGGGCTTCAAGGCCATTGGCGCGGGCGTAGAAGTGGGCTATCTCAAGAATGTATCGCTGTCCCACGCAACGAACACCAACATTGAAACGGTGACCACCAGCGGGAAGATTCTGGTAATAGATGCTCCCGCTGACTCCAGTCCCGCCCACAGCTCCAACGTTTTGGACAGCGGCACCCAGCAGATTGTGGTTGGCGATGCCTCGCTGACGCTGGGGCCGATTACGGTTAACTCCGGGGTAGCCCAGGGTACGGGGGTAAAACATGGACGGGTCACCACGGGTTCTATCGCCGCCGGTGGCAGCGCAGCGGTGACGCTGACTTGGGGTGGTACGGCTTTTACCAATACCAGCTACACGGTTGCCGCCTCGGTGCTCGAGGCCACTGCGTCAACTTCCACGCTGCGCGTCCACCACATTGAGTCGCAGAGTACCACAACAGTTGTAGTCAGAGTTGTCAACGATGACGGAGGAGCGCCGCATACGGGAACCCTGCACTGTGTGGCCTTCCATGACTGATGCCCCTTGATTCCGGCTCTATTGCATCCCGGCTTCTGGTTGCCAGTGCAACTTCCAAGGTGCAGCACGCCCGCGTGGCGACAGGGAGCATTCTGACGGTAGCGCGGGACGATGTAACCGTTACATGGGGAGAGTCATTCGGAGACGCCAACTATACGGTAGTAGCTGTTGTTGAGGACGATCCGGCGCTCGGTGTCGGGTTATCGGTAGAGCGTCTGCGCTCGAAAGATGCGACCACGGCCACGTTCCAGGTCTTCAACGGGTCACTGGGAACGCTGGCGGGAACCTTGCACGCTGTAGCAATTCACGACTGATGGCTATTGCATCCCAAACCGGGCACCACGAAATCAAGAATCCCGGCTATCTTCCCTATGCGCCCTACGGGAATACGCTCGGCGACAACCCCGAGATTACGGAAGGCGCGGACCTGCTACTGGGGCTGCACGGAGAGATTCGCAGGCGTCCGGGCTGGGCCACGCTGCTGGGCCAGGTAACGGGCACCGTCCGTCGCATCTACCAGTGGAGCCGCTGGAATTCCGCCAACCAATACAACGTCATGCTGTCGGTTGAAGACGGAGCCGATACCAAGGTCTACAAATATGACAACTCGGTAGACACCGCTTTCGTTCTGCTGTGGACGGCCACTAATAGTGGGGAGCCGTTTGATTTCATCAACGCCAATAACTGGTGTTTATTTTCCAGTGGAACCACCCGCGAGAATACCCGCAAGTGGCAGTCGGGGTCTACCAGCTATCTATGGGGAATTGACGCTCCAACTGTTGCCCCGGTAGCCACCGTCAATTCGGGGGAGACAGCGGTAACGGTATTTACAGCGGCAGCGGGAACCAACTGGACTGACCCTACTTTTGCCCTGGCCGACGATTCCAGCTACGCGGTCTATAACGCCGCCACCCAGGACTATCTCAGGTTGACCAGTCTGGGGCTGGCGCTGCCCAACGGGGCCGTGGGTGTCGGCGTACAGGTTGTCATCAAGGCCAACGGAACCAGCGCCACAACCGCACAGCGTCAGATACGGGTTGGCCTGACCAAGGACGGAACCACGCTGGTTGGAGCGGAGAAGATTATCACGCTGAACCAGACTACGGATACTTCGCAGACGCTGGGCGGGGCCACGGATTTGTGGGGCACGACGCTGACGGAAGCGGAGATGGAAGCCAACAGCTTCGGGATACTGATTCGGGATGCCGACACCACGGCAGCGGCGCTGAATGTCAACTACGCTACCATCCAGATTTTCTATACCCAGGCCACGGTATTCAGCGGGGCTTATGGCTACAAGTACCGGATGACCTATGGAAGCAGCGCCATCAACCATCAATCCAGTCCATCGGATACCAGCGAGTGTACGGGGACGTTTACAGCGGGCAGTGTAACGGTAACGCTGACGGCATCTACCGACCCCCAGGTAAACAGAATCCATCTGTACCGAACCACGGATGCCGGGTCTGACAATCCGCTTGAGATGCTGGAGGTCAGCGGCAGTCCGTTTACCAATGTTTCCCAAACCATTACCGACACCACTGACGATGCAGACCTGGGACTGTTTGCAGCCCCGGCGCTTCTGCGAAACGATCCGCCCCCGGCGTGGAAGGGAATGGTATCGGCCCAGGGGCGCATCTGGGGATTCATCAACGAGAAGGTCTACTTTACCGGGGCCGAGGAAATATCAGCGGCCACGGGTATCGGCTTTGAGTGCGTACCGGGGGGCGCGGACGGCAACTACCAACCCTTTGACCGCCAGGTTAACGCTCTTGCGGCCATGGATGACGGCATTGCCGTGGCCACGGCCAAGCCCGCTATCTGGCGCATCCAGGGAGACACGCTCGACACATTCCGCTATTATCGGGTGCTTGATCTTCGCGGGCCGTCCAATCGGGCAGCAGTGGCCACTCTGGGCGGCAGCGTAGCGTGGCTCGACATAGCCGACCAGGTATGGCTGGATGGCGAGGAGATTGGCCTGCCCATCAGACCCGACCTTCAGGGTATAGACCATTCCCAGGCAGCTATGGCTTTTCATATATCCAGGGAATTCCATCATCTGTACCTGATGGACGGTTCCCGTGGCCGGATACTCGTCTACGATATAGATACAAAGCGTTGGCTGCCCCCGTGGCGCGTCGGCAGCACCCTGACGGCCATTTCCTCGGGTCCGACCACTGGAGGGCTTGTAGAGGCGTTTATAGCGAGAAATGGCAGCCGGGTACTACGGATGACTCCCAGCATCTTTACCGATGACGGAGTTACCTATGCCCCCTACATGGAGCTGGGGTTGTTCCGTATCCACAAAGATGGCTCCCCGGATTGGCGTGGTACAGTGTGTCATATTGAGACACAGACAGATGCCACGGTCCCCTCGATAGGGGTACTCGTTGACGATGACCCGTCCACCCAGCCTCATATATCGCTGACGGCGGGCGATCCCCAGGACCGCGCCCAGGGAATTTCCATTCTGTGCAAGCGTTTCGAGGATGACGGAGTCGCATCCCGCCAGGGCCAGCGGGTATCTGTCCGCGCAGATTGGCCCAGTTCCAGTTCCGACTTCCGGCTTTACAACATGGATATTGCCTACAGGGCGGTGGGGCGCTGATGGAAATCTACGACCGCTTCAACATGCCGATTGATTTGCGTACCAGGGTACAGCGTCTTGAAGCCGGGGAAACCCGTCTTCGCCATGGCTCCGAGTTGTACCCCATTGGCCAGTTCCGCCGTCCCTCCAGCAGCTCTCTGGTTGGCGGTCAGATTGGGGCTACCGGAGTCCGTAAACGTGGCTCTATTGTTCTCCGCATTCTTCAGGGACTGTTTACCTATACGGCTACCCAAAACAGCATCCACTGGTTTTGGGACGGAACCAACAGCTCCGAGCGGCTGATACTGCTGCTTGTAGACAACACCCAAAAGGTTATCCCTGCTGGCAATATCGTCATTTCGGGACTGTCTTCATCCACGGTTTACAAGTTCATGCCCTTCTGGAGCATCCATGAAAACAACTGCTCCCTGGGTTGGGTTATTGGTGACAACGGGAAACCCCAGATAGCCCATACTTCAGTCAGCGCCCAGTCCGAGCGGCTGTGGCACCTTGAGTCCCGTGAGCCGCTGGCTGACTCTCCCATTTCGGCTACCACGCTTGCAGGCGGAGATTCCTCGACCAGCCCGCCATCAGGAAGCAGCAATGAACCCGGTGGCCACTTTGGCGGAGGCGGCGGAGGTCATGCCTTCAGATGATCTATCGTCTGCTGCCCCGCGAAGAATGGCCCAAGGTGGAACACATCTTTGAACAGTTCGACCGTACACTCCCCGGCCTTGGCCAGATAGCCGTGGCCGAAGACAACGGCGCCATAGTCGGCATGGGTGTGCGTCAGATAGCGTGGCACATGGAGCCGTGGTGGATGGCCGATGGTTACCACGGCAAGGTTTCCATGGGCCGCTTGCAGCAGCTACTCGAAGCGGAACTGGAGCCGGGAAGTCTGCTGTATATCTTCGGCCCCAATGAACACATTATCAAGCTGGCAGAAGCCCATGGCTTCAGAGATACCGGATGGAAAGTCCTTTGCAGGGAGGTCTAAACTAGAATTATGCCATTTATTCCAGCCATTGTCGGCGCAGCCCTGATTGGAGCAGCCGGAACAACCGCTGCCGCTGTTATTAGCTCCAAGTCGGCCTCTAAATCCCGCAAGGCAGCCGAAAAGGCCGCTGACCGCCAGGCCCAGATAGCCGAGGATCAACTCAAGGAACAGAAGCGTATTCAGGACAAGGTAGAGGGCGCTCTGACCCGTTTCCTCGCTGGCGGAGAAGGCTTCTCCGAAGAAGAACTAGCCCTGCTGCAAACCCAGTTTCTGGGAGAAAACAATCTACTGTTCAACCAGGCGGAAACCGGGGCCAATGCCGCTCTCAGGGCAAGAACCGGCGACCTTCCAGCGGGCGGCGACTTTGGTCGTACCTTTGCGGGGTTGCTCGGACAAAAGGCCACGGCCCGCGCTTCCGGTATCAACGACATCCGTTTACGCGATGCCCAACAGGCGCTGATTAACCAGTTCAATGCTGCCCAGATTATCCAGAAGGGCGGGTCGCTGCTTAACCCTGCTGCTTTCTCGGGCCTTGCCAACCAATCGCTGGCCAATGCTGCTCTCTATGGCCAGATTGGAAATACCGGACTGGGGGCCGCGCTGGGTGGCATCGCCAGCTCTTTGGGCGGGCTTCTGGGCAGTCGAGAAGCTGCACCATGGCAAATCCCCATGGGCGGCTCTATGGGCGGCTATAATCCGCCCCCACCCTTCGATCCGCTCTCCGGTGTCCCCGGAGCATCCAGCACTCCGTTTCCCCGCTTCTAATGGCCGCCTCCGGTAATCCGATACTCGACCAGCTACTGGCTGCCCAGCAGCAGCCAGCGGAGCAGCAGTATACCGCCCCCGAATCCGGGGTCAAGAAGTTCCTGAAGAACTATCTGTTTGCCTTTTCCCAGGGACTCCAGGGTCGTACCCAGAACGAAGCCATGGGCCTTGCGCTCCAGGCTCCGCAGCTGCAAGAGCAGCAGAGGATGGCCCAGGGCCAGCAGCAGTTCCAGAACAAGGCGCTGCTGGCGCAGCTGGTTCAGCGAGTACAGGAGGACCGCTCCCAGGCCGCAGCAAGAGAAGCCCAGGCAAACGCCCTGAAACCCGTAGAGCTTTCCCCGAAGATGAAAGAGTTTCTCGGGATAGGCGAAGATGCCCCGCCCCTTACCCGTGCCGACATTGCTGATTTGTACAAGGAAAGAATCAAGGGTGCGGCCAGAAAAGATACCACTACCAGCAATGCGGAGTTGGCACTGGCGGCTGCCCAGGGCGACCCGATAGCGCAATCTGCCCTCGATAAGCTGGGGGTGGGAGTAGACAAAAGCGTGTCGGAAGTAGAGCTGGCCGTGTCCGCTGTAAGGGGTGACAAGAATGCCCAGATGGCCCTGGATAAGCTGAACAAGGCCCGCGCCACCCGTATTCAAATGCAGATCAACGCCGTAGATGATCGCATGCAGAAACGGTATGGGCTTCAGCTTGATATGGCATCCCGCAAACTGAATGCCCAGTTCGGTCCCGCCGAAGCAGCTCTTGGGGAAATAGAGAAACAATACGAAAAGGTGCTGGGCGCTGCCGACATTGCATCAAGAACCAAGGAATGGCAGGTGCTCAACGGCTTGGTCAAATCCAAGGCATCGCTTATTGCCAGGGCCAATGGAGAAAAGGGTAACCTGGCCGAGGGTGACGTGATTCGCAGCTTGGAGGGGTTGGCCAGCCCCGGCTGGGTTGCAGCTGGCGACCCCGCTGGAATCCAGAGAGCCAAGCTGCTGGCCACAAAAAACAGCCTGCTTACCTCCAAGCAGAAAGCGTTGGCTGCGTTTTCCCAAGAGAGCGGAGATGGCTTCAGCGGTGGCGGCAAAATCAGAGTACGCCGTAAATCTGACGGCCAAACCGGAACGCTTAACGAGGCCGACTTCGATCCCGACAAATACGAGCGCCAATAGTGCCCGAAGACAGCTTCCAACTCGATAGCTTCGAGCCGGACCCGCCATCTCCGCAGGGTGAAATGGTCATGGCGGAGCCGCAGGGAACCGCCACCTCCCGCTTCTTTGGCCGCATACTTTCCAAGGGGAAAGAAATCGGCATGGGTATTCTGGAGTCCGTTCCCCCGGTGGGCGCTCTGCGCTCCATTCAGCAAATCCCCGAGGGCTTCCGCAAGGGTAAAGAAGAACTGGAAATGCTGCGCGAGGGGAACCTGAGCGGATTGCTGCATAAAAAGGCAGCGGAACAGGCCGATGTACTTTCCGGCGGCTTCGGCGTTAATCCCGAAGCAGTACGCAGTATGGCGCGAGAGGGCAACATTGCCGGACTCGCGGCAGAAGGCGTGGTTGCCGCCGGGGCTGTTCTTGCAGGCGGAAAGCTGGCCCCCAAGACCAACCGCGTCCAGGTTTCCAATCTGATGTCCGTTTCCGGCGTAGACCGCAAAACGGCGGCATCTGTTATCGGCGTAATCCGAGAAGCCGTGGAAGAATCCGGTGTAAAGGCATCGCGGGTTCTGGATACTCCGGGTTCCGCTCTAGGGATAACCGCACAGAAGCGCCTGCCCACCACGACCCTTCCCGAAGCGGTCAATGCCGCGCTTGCCAAGGTTGATGCGCCATTCAGGGCTGACCTGTTGTCCGTTGCCAATGAGCGCGTGTCCGGCGCTCCGGTTGCAGCGGCCATCAGAAAGAAAATAACCTACGGCATGGAAAAGCTGCGCCCGGAGGAGGCTGCCGCTCTTGAAGAATCCGCCAAGCTATGGGAGCAGGAATTTACCATTGGAGAACTGAACGCGGAGCGCGTTGCGCTGAACGCCGACTTGTCGGCCCTTTACAATAAGCGTTCGGTTCCCCTGTCTGCCGAGCTGGCCAAAAGTAACGCTATAAAGGCTGCTGCAAAAACAGCACGCGATGAAGTTGCCCGTATGGTTTATTCGGAAATAGAGAAACGCACCGGGCGCGATTTCACGGCCACCAAGCTAAAGGAAAGAAATCTTGTACGTATAAAGGATGGCCTGGAAAAAGAGCTGGCCAAGATTGAGAAGAAACAGGCAGACGCGGAATCTATTACCACCCTGGAGCGTGTCGAGGGCAGCCTGTCCAGTGCGGTTGCAATGGGAAACCCCAATGTAACTGCCAATCGCCTGCTGTGGCGTTCCCTGCCCGAGCAACAGTTTCAGCGGCGCTCTGCTACGGCCATGGCGGAAGGTGCAGCAACGCCGGGAATGCAGGCTTTGCTCAGACTACTTGGCGGGCGAGTAGCCAGGGGCGGCGGAGGCGGCGGGGGCTTCTAGCGTTTCACCCTGCCCCAGCACCACGCAGCGTCTTCGGGTTCTCGTTCTGGCGGCATGGCCTATGTTCCATACCAGGGTACGCTAAAATCGCCACCGCTGGTGGTGTATATTTTCAATCCATTTTGTACGTGGGATGGATGATTGGTTAGCCGATTTCCCTCTGCGTGCAGTTTCCCCATCCAGTAACGCTCCTTGTCTTGATCGTTTTCGCTTGATGGATGCCATACATTTGTGCCGGGTATTGGTTCTCCATATACATCGTCAAGTATTATCAGCTCAGGAATAAGTCCAGAATCAATTAGATCGCGCAGCCACGACAACCTGGCGGTATTTGCACTTCGCGCATCGGAAAGATGATTCTTTAATCTTTGCTTGGGGTTTTTCGCTATGCCGACATATCTATATTCTCCGGTGCGCGGATCGCGTAGGCCATAAATTTGGGAAACCTTTTCTATCGGCATACTCACCTCAGCGTTATTTCCCATCCACCCGCTGGCTCCAGCACACACCGCGTCATCAGAACGTCACTGGGGCTTAGGGCCATGACTTCCGCGTAGTTACCAAAGTATTCCATGAAGCTGGAGGACATGGCTCCGGCAATCTTTATCAGCCGTATCTTCCCACGGCTGCGCTCCTGTCGCCAGCCAAACTTCATCATGGCGTCATGGAGGTGCCCCACCAGATACAGGTGGCTGTCAGCCTTTTGCATGAAGCGGTCTATCATCTGCATCTTGGCTCCGGCAGTCTGGGCGCTTCCCGAGCCGTGCCAAAGCGACACCTTGAAGGGCTTGTGTTCGCCGTAATGGATGTCTACGAACTGTTGTCCCGCAGAATAAGGGATACGAAGTAGTGTAGCGATAGTGCGGCCAAGATCGCCGAAGCCCTTAATGGAGCGCCGTTCGTGATTGCCACCCACGTAGCCAAGAACGCGATGGCGAGCGGGTGCCCATAGCTTGCAAAATTGGAATACCTGGCTTTGTCCATCAAAGATATTCTCCCACGGGCTACCTGGGGACGCTATCGTAGCATCGTCCACCATGTCTCCGCCCCACAGCATAAAGCGATTGGGCTTGGCCAGCACCCAGTCGCGGTATTCCAGCTCCCGCTTATACAGACAGCTGACATGGCCATGTTGTACATCGGTTACATGCAGCAACTCCAGCGGCTCCGCAAACAACGTAGACTCAAAGCGGGCAGTAACATACTTGATCTGGTGGTCATACCGCATCCCGGCGTCAAGACGTACCACGTCCGGGGCCAGAAGCGCCTCCAGCTCTGACAGGTAGTCAACAGTGGTAGAACTTAAAGGCTTCGTTCCGCGTATCGCTTCAATCTGCGCTTGCATCTCTGTTGGCATTGTTTGTATTCTTTGACCTCCGGTCGCTGAGTATACCGCTTGGCGCGATCCCGTGCTGCCTGTTTCTGCTCATAGCGCCTGTATCTGGCCCTGCCCCTGGCGCTCCGATTATAGCGTGAATGGCGGTTTATTTCTCCTCCCGAGGGCGCTCTGATTCAGTAGCTGGCATATATTGCAATGCTTCCGAATTTGTCAATGAGTTCAATTAGCTCATCAAATCCACTGTCGGGCTGGATGGCGGCCATGCCACGGAGAACCGGGATATCTTTGGCGTCCAGTTCAAGTGGAAATCCGCCAAACGCCCGCTCAATGTGTTGTATGAAGACCGAGGGAGCATTGACAGTTTTCAGGCTGGGATCAGACTTGGCGGTTTTCCGGTAGTGAATTGTTGCGCTCATTTCTCCCCCTGGGGTGCGCCGGACGCGAGCTTGGCGATTGCCCTCTGTGCATGTTCCATTGTTAATCCCTCATCGAACTCAGTTTTCACCAGATGTTCTTCGAGACGCCCCATATCCGCATCGTCGTCGAGAATCACAAATCTGTCTACGGGATGCGGGTAGGCTTCGAGCCAAGCCGAGATTTCGTCACCACGGTCTTTATCCGCTATCCACGGAGTCTTGCCAATCAGCTTGCCAGCAACCCCCCAACTTTTCAGGATGCACGCCAACTCTGCGAGCGTCTGACCGATGCGCCATGAACTAGAAATGACGATGCCTGCTCCCGTCTTGCGGGTAATTACATTGAGAGCTTCGATGCAGGGCGGATCAGCGGTAGCCTGTAGCCCACTGCGGACGTACCACGACTTCTTGTTGACCAGCACTCCGTCGAAGTCGAGGAATACCACGCTCATTTGTCCGTGCTCTCCTTCTCCGGCTCCAGCAGGGCGGTGACGCGGGCCAGAATCGGTTGCCACTCTGCCAGATATTTACGGGCCACTTCACCCGGAGCGTGGGTCTCATTCTTGTTGGCCTCGGCCCAAGCAATCGTGGCCTTCAGGGTGCCCTGGCCGCGCAACAATTCTTGCGAAGCAAACCAAGCCAACAGCCCTTGCATGTCCAGCAGCTCGGCTTGGAGGCGGCGGACTTCAGCATCACGTTCGGCAATGAGGGCTTCTTCAGCTTCCGTGAAACCGTAGAAATCATCAGCAGCGTTGCTCATTCCCCACTTCCTTTCTCCTCCACGCCGGGAGCGGGTGCGGTGGACGTGCCGTTCTCATCCCGTTTATCGTGGCATGGGCACTTACAGAATGGAGCGGGCGCTGTCAGGTTGTAGCAGATGCACATTTCACAGCGGCTCATACCTTTCCCTCCTGGTCCGTCTCTGGCGCAGCGGCCACGGGCCTCGGCACCAGATTGTAATTTCCCATGATGGCGTCGGTAGCGCGGTAATAGCGTGGTGCCATTGCTTTCGCAATCTCAAAGTACTCATAGACGCTGGTGTTATCCTCGGCCCAAATCATGTAAGCGACCCGATCTCTCGTGTCATCCTGTGGCTGCGCAGCGGCAGGGGAGGCGGCCAGTATTTCCCTGTCTACTTTAGCGGCCAACTCCTGGCTGACGCTGCTCAGAATCTCTTGTACTGGATTCTCGGCAGGGGAGGCGGAGAGGGCGGCTTCGGCTATAGCGATTGGACAGTCGCTCGTATGGGCATCCCTGTCTAGGCAGACTACGCAGAGGTCAGCACTGTTTACAGCGGATTCGATGATTCCTTCCAGCGCCCCCCGCAGCGCAGCTTCGCGGGCCTCGGCTGCCCGCATCTCGCCGCAGTACCCCTCTTTCAGGCGCATTTGCTCCAGGTAAAGGCCGTGGTTCGTGTCCCGTTCCCGCTCGGCTGCCTGACGTGCTTCGCGTTCGCGGGCGAGAGCTTGGCAGGACGCGATGTGTTCGTCTTTGTAAACCTGTCCCACATAGCGAGCGGTAGCTAGCTCCTCGCGCAGCGCGGCGGAGTGGTGGGCTTCCAGTGATGCGAAGTGACGTTCGATGATTTGTATCGCGGCGGCCAATAGGTCGTGGCTCGGCCAGCCCTCTGCATAGTCCGCGTTGCCCGGCGCTCCATCGCCTATGCAACAGTGACCAAGTTCGCGTGCAAGGCTTTCTGCTACCTCCCGCGCTCCTGTCTGCGGCTGCGGGGCGGGCTGGGCGTGGCACTTGCAAATACAATCTGGCGCGTGGAACTGACCCAACTTGCGACACTCCGGACAGCGCGGCGCGGCCTTCGGTTCGGGGTTGGGGGTCATGGGTAAATTCCTCCACACTTCACGCACATGGGGTTGGCCTCCCCGTAACAATTACAGTGGCGCTCGATGCTGCGCTCCAGCACCACGAAGTCGCGCAGTTCCGTACTAACTGTGTGTGCCATCATGTCCACTTCACTTTGCGGGGCGTCGTAATCGGAAGTGAAGAAATCCTTATTTTGTAGAACTGCGCGGGCAATTCTTCGGGCCAGCTTCTCTCGCGCTGCGTCCTGCTGTGGCACGGCCCAGCGTGTTCCTGCCGTGTTGGAGCAACCGTATTTGTGTTGCCCAATCTCATTGCAAATCACACACGGTTCGGGATGTGGCGCGGGTGGGGCGTCGGGCTTGGGCGGGTCGTCCGATGCACCGCTCCCAGCGATGTAGCAATACACATGGTCTGGGCTTCCACAACGCCTACACATCCCAGTCGAATCGCTCATTTCCCACCTCCAACTTTCGGCTCCACGTTGAAGTGACGCAGGATGGCGTCGGCCAATCTTTCTGCATCCTCCCTCAGTAGAGATGTTTCCTCCCACATGAGCATAAGCAGCTTCTCTCGCACTGCGTCCTTCGGCTCTGGGGGCTGGGCGTAAGGGACGGCCCAGTGATGACGCACCTTGTTATCAGAATGAAACCACATTCCATTGAAAACAATTGCCGCACCACACTCTTTGCACAACCGCTGCGGCTCCGCGCTCGCGGGCTTGCACTGGCCGCTTGCATGTTCCCACAGGGCTGCCCGGGACAGTGTATCTGTGGGAACGCCACAATGCGGACACAGGATCGGATTGACTGGCGGGTGCCCAAACACATTCATTCTGCTTCCTCTTTCTCCAGCAGGGCGCGATAATCCTCGTATGCCTGCTTGAACACGGCAGGATTGCTGTCCGTCATTGCCGTTATAACCCTTTCCCCGGCACCCACCAGCTTCAGTAGATGGCGGAGACGGTGAACATGGACCGTAGTTTCAAACGTCCCGCCCGGTAAATCGCGGGAATGGCGCTGCATTAGATTGATGATCGTCTCAGCCATTACGCTTCCCCTCCTCGCTGGCCGCTGCCCCAGGTGTGTTGGCCATGCCCTGCAACATGCTTGCGGCGGCGCTAAAACCGCGAACGTGATTGCCCCAAGTTTTCGGCTTCATGGATTCCTCGGACAAGACTTCGGCAGCCTCCAGCAGCGTCTCGCGCCGGACGCGGGCGATCAGGTCTTCCATCGCAGCCACGTCTACTGCGGCAGCATCGTGTAGCTTGCGCGCCTCCTCGCGGGCATCCACGCTAGTATTCGTCGTCGCCATCTGGACCTCCTGGCATCCCGTCAGGGTTGCACTTGGGGCAAGGAGCCACGTCCCACTTCTTGCCGCGCTTGAACTTTACGAATCCCTTGTCGCGGCAGAGGAAGCAGCGCAGGGCACCCACGGGCTTGGGGGTCATCGTGTCCTCTGTAGTCCCACGGCCTGCTGGTTGCGCGTCGCTTCCACGCAGCCGGGAACGGTTAGCGCGTGCAGCCAGCAAATGTACTGACCGCCGCCCATGTAGTAGCCCATAGTCATGGGGCAGGGCGCGTTCACGCAGACGGGCACGGGCTGCGCTGCGTCCTGTGTGCGGTCACTCGGCATGGCGGGCCTCCTTGGTCTTCCGGTGCAGAAAGCAGCCTTTCCCACAGCCGTTCATTTGGCCCACGACGAATCCCATAATGAGGCCGATAATGATTCCAGTAATCATCCCTTCCCCTTCCCCGGCTTGCCGCCGTGACGCTTGCAGTCAAGAAACGCCCGTTTCAATTCATCGTGATACTGCAATAATTCTGTCTCCGCCAGCGTGGGGTACTTGCGAATGAGGTTACGCAGCAAGGTTTCCTCGCGGAACACTTGTGTCCAGAACCTGTTCGTAATCCGCAGGCGCTTGCGCTTCATCGGCTACCTCGCTCGATTTCGTCGGCTCGCTGGCGCAGGATGTACTGCGTGCGGTCATCGTGGCGCGGATTCCCCGCTTCCCTCAGCACCGCAGCGGCGAAGGCGCGTAGCTTAGCTTGGCCCGCGCCATCACCCGTACCGTATGCTTCCACAATCGCGTCTGCCCAATCCGCAAAGTCAATCACCGCGTCCCTCCCTGGTCTGCTGCCATGCGCGCAGAGCCGACTTCACTTCATCCGGCGGATTCTGGCCCCACTCCTGATACGCAGCGATTACGTCATCGGCGCGTCGAATGCAGGCGACCATTTTCAGCGCCGTAACCTGCGCCCAACTCTTGCGCCATTTGGACCACTGCAACTCAACGCGCTCCAGCCAATCGCCCTTCGTGTCTCGCTCAGTGGCCACGGGTCACCGCCTTAACACGCTTCTTCTTGCGCCGCGCCGTCTGCTTGCGGATCGTGTCCAGGTAGTACGGGATTCGCAGGAAGTTGCCGCAATGGAGCAGCGCGTTCAGCTTCTTCAATTCGTCGCGCAAGTCCATGAGAACGGCGCACTGAATCTGGTCGTGAGTAACGCGATTTGCAGCATCGGGCCAAAGTAACCACGTTACGTCCTTGTGTCGCGTGTTCGCCATTCGCTCCTCCATGTTGCTGCGCCCCTACTTTCAGCGGCGCTTCCGTCTGGTCAACTTGAGTGGCCCACCCAAGCAGCGCCCGCAACGGTTTGTGGATTTCAAGCGACCACGGCCCCTGTTCTCCTGCCCGCACTCTTGGCAGATGTAGAACCTAATTTTTAGCTGCCGTTTCGCCATTCGCTCCTCCATGTTGCTGCGGGTGACGCGCCGCTACTGTGAATCGCACTCCCACAGCCGACGTACCGTTGACCTCAACTTGCCAAGAGGTATGCGTATGTGCGAGGTTGCATGACATCCAGCCACATTCTCGCAGCGAATGTAAACGTCAATAGATGCCTTGTTCTCGTAGTACCACGCACGCCTCCCAAGGTTGACTGGCTCTAGGCTTCGCTTACGTTTGGACACATCCCCTCCCCTTGCTCCCCGCCCCTGGTGCTGCGGGGGAAACTCAATTCGCTGGGCGTGCTGTTACGCCAAAGACTCCCGCATATAGCGGGCCGCTTCTTACTCGGCAGTGGATACGGGCAAGCCTGGTGTTCGGCCCCTTAGTGGGATTGCTCCCAGCGCGCGTTGGCTCCTCGTTCGCCATATAGCCCGTCCACGGGTCACTCATTAAGGATGGCTGCTTCTAAGCCCACCACCCAGCGAACCCCTTGCGCTGGCCCTGCTGCCGCCAGCGGAACTCGTACTGCAAACCTTTTTGTGCTGGCGGGCCGCCTTGGGTGCATTGGGCGGCTGGTCAGCAGCTACACTTCCCTTACGGCGTCTTACGAGCGCCGCCGCCAGCACATCTTTGGGTGCGCGACCCGTCGCGTGGCCACGCCTGTACAAACATAGACTGAGCCGCGCACCCTTACTGCACCATTGAGCGCCACCCGGTTCACAGGCGCTCAGGATGCAACCCCTAATACGGTACTTCCTCGGCAACTACCGTGGCCTCTGCTTTGGCCTTGGCCTTGGAAAATACCGTCTTGATTTCCGTGGTATCACCCTTGAACCCCGGCTCCACGGAAGCGGCAAACTTGACACCCTCAAACGCTGCCGGATTGAACGTGGTAGACCGCCCCACCCCCGCCCACTCCTGAAGGCGAAACAGAGTTCCCACGTTGATCCGAATCTGCGTCATCTGGTTGTCATACCCCGTTTCCGTGGCCTTCTCCAGCTCCGTCTCCGGGGTATTGTTCTTGATGGCACGGTTCTCAGCCACCTCCAGAAACTGCTTCTGGGCTTCCGCGATCTTGGCCCCAGTCGTCAGCCCCGCTTCAACTGACGGCGACACCAGGTTGAATGCCAAGGCTACAGCCTCCGGGGTCAGCCACGCCTCTTTCAGCTTCAGGTTAAAGAACGCGGTGCCGTCAGCGCCGGATTCAAGACCAACCAGAAACCCGTACTGCACCAGCTCCGGGTCTGCCTGGGTGGGCCTCTCTCCCAGATACTTGACAATCTTCAGCGCCGCAGTTGTCTTGTTGCCGTGGTTGCCAACGGGGATGGCAACACGCTCCCCGCTACGCTGCTTTTTCGGTGGATTCAGATCAATCTGGTCGTAGATGCTTCCCATTACTTTCCTCCCTGTGGTTTGTAGTTAACAGCTGGTGAAATGGTTATCTCCGATGGAGGCGTTTCTCCGCTATCATCTCCAATCGGCTCCGAGAATCCGTAGCCAATCTGCTTCAGGCATCCGTCAAGAGCACGCACCCTGAGCATGTGCTCTTTGCCGCCAGGATTAGCCCACAGCCCCTTCTTGGGTGTCCCCTTGGGCGACAAAGAGAACAGCGACAGTTCAGCCACATACTGATACTCCTGCCAGATGTCCACAATGTAGGCCGGGAGCCTGCATTCATATGCCTCTAGCGGCTCCTTGCGATCTTCCGGTATCCGCCGATATTTGGGAGCACCCAAGCGCCAGCCCTCGGTACGCGCCTTAGACAGCTTGCCTTCAACCGACATCTCCGGCAACCCGGTATCCCAGTTAAACCACCACTCATGGCTCGCCGGGTGGAAGTCGTGACGGAAAAGCCAAGTGGCCGTAATGATGGCCTGCTCCTTGGACAGATGTCGCATTGGGTCACCGGGCATGGCCGGAGGAAACGCCCTTGCCCTAAGCAGCGCGGCCAGAATAGGCGGACGCATCTTGCGCCAGTCCAGCTCGTCAAACTGGGACAGAAAGGCAATCTCCTCCTGTTTGCGCTGAATGGCTGCTGCCTGTTTGGCGTCCTCGGTAGCCCGCTGGATTGCCTGCGCTTTGACCTCGGAGGGCTTGCCGCCCGCTTGGACTATAGCGATACTGCGCTCCAGTTGCGGAATCAAGGTTTCGTCACTCATGCTTGTCCTCCCCCAAACCTGGTATACACCATTGCCTTTGCCTCTTTCAAGCTGTCCGCATAGGCTTCAATGGCCCTTAGCAGCGGCATGGGGTCTGCGCCATTCTGAGCTGCAAACTCAGCCACGAATACCAGATACATCAGACACTCCGCTGCCGACTCAAACGGCTCAGTTACCTTCTTGCGCTGGAAATAGGTGGACAGCGCGAGTATTGGCTCCAGTGCTTCTTGTGGCACCATCTTTCCTCCAGTCCAGCGGGTATACCACTGCATCCGATCCGCATTGATAACAACGGCCATGCTTGTCCAGCTCGGTTGGCCGCTTACAGTTGCAACACCACCAGCCGTTGACTGCTTCTACTCTAAGCATTTGACCTCCACAAACTTCCGCTTCATCATCTGCGTGGCGTGTTCATTGCAAAGAACCAAAACCAGGTGGTTAACCTGCCAGCGTTTACCAGCCCTGCTGCAACGGGTGCGGTAGCGATTATTGCGCTTGATGACATCCGGCTCCCGGTGCTTGGTTACATACCAGCAGCAGCCTTCTTCGACTTCGTTGATGTGCGCCGGTTCCGGCGGCAACTCCGGTTCTGCTTCAAGCACAGGCTTCCTCCAGTTCAGGTGTTCCCACTTAACGTAGACCACCGCGCACCGCCAAGTGTTCTTCTCTGGGTTTGAACTTCTCCAGCGTTCTCTGCGACCATCCCTTGTTGCACCCCTCCAGAAAATCACAGGGGCCATACTTGGTGGTACAGCTGTGGTTGCTGTTCATGGGCCACGGCTTCATATCCTGGTAGTTGTCGAGGTAGTGAACCATGTCAGCGAGAATCAATCCCAGCTGCTGCCTGAAGCGTTCCCGGTAGCCACTGCTGGTTATCTCCGGCAGCTCTACGTATTCATACCGTGCAGGCCGCTCCCGGTAGGGCTTGATGCAGCGTTCTATGGCTACCATCTGCGGCGGTGTACCGACTTCACAGAGATACCAGTCATAGAGCGCCAGCCCCACATCCCGTAGCCACTTCTGGCGAAATTCCTCGGCGCTGCCGATACCGCTGTCTGTCTTTACGTCAATCAGCGCATGCTGTTTGGTGAAGCGGTCTATGCGGCCACAGAGAACAGCGGCCACGTCATCAACAGGAGTTTCGGGATTTGCAAATAACACATTCCATTCTTTCTCCACCAGCAGATTAGCGTCCGGTGCATACTCCACGTTGTCAAAATACACCGCCAGCAAATCCGGCATATACCGCACCATCTCTTGCCATTTCTGGCGCTCCTTGACCGACAACCCGGTTTCGTCTATCAGCTGCACATACTGACTGGCCGCTGCCAGCGCCGCCGAGTAATCCCCTCCACCCCAGAACACCTCGACTCCCTTGTGGAAGCCAATGCCAAACTCGCGGTGAATCAGCGGCTTTCTGGGCCGCAGGCTTTCTACATAAGACAGCCGGTAGGACTCGCGGCAATCCAGCCATAGCCGTATCTGGGTAGCGTCGATCTTGTAGGGGCGCTCTACCGTAGCCATCTGTCCCTTACCTTCATCATCACCAGAAACCACCCTGTTGACCACCCCAGGGACGCTGCATAAAACAGCGCCTTGGCGTTTTCTCCGCGTATTTGTGCCGCCAGCATGGCCAGCCCCGATACAATCATGGACAGCGCATTGAGCGACTGGAAGAACAGCCAGATTTGACGTTTGGTTACCATGACACCGTTACCTCCACGCGGGGGCTGGCGCTCCACCGCTTCCGGGCATAGATTGCGGCCACCACGGAATCATCGGACCACACTACCCCATTGCAGCCATCACAAATTGACTTAAGCACATTGTCCAAATCTGGACGCTGAATGTGTAGATCGTTTTCGGCCAGCTTCTTCAGGCGGCTCTGAGGAATCTGGAAATATGCTTCCACCGACAACCCCAAGTGCGATGACATCGGATCGTCAACCCTGGCGTCTCTCATCGCATCCATGGCAAACGTCCGCACAATTCCCTCATAGCTTTCCGTCTTCGCGGGCGTATAGGGAATGGACGCCAGATAGTTCATCTCCGTAGCCCCGCAGCGACACTCCCGGCGCATTCCCTTGCGTCCACACTTCTTGCACTGAAACAGCGGGACGTGGCGGGCGCGGCCCTTGCCTACGGGCTGTCCGGGTACGGTAAAGGATAGCGATGGCATCTATTTCAGCGCCTCTCTCATCTGCTGTAACAGCTGGCGATCTTGGCGCAGCCGCGAGCGATACTTCCGGTTGCGTACCTTGTGCCCACATGCGGGGCCGCAATACTTCAGGCCCGGTTTGACCTTTGCCTTGCAGCCCGCGCAGTGGGGGGCGAGTTTCATGCCGACCACCATAACGGACGCTTTTACCCTTGTCAAGCAAAATCGTCATTGACAGCAATTATTTTTCGCCGTAGTCTTTTTGGGTGCCTGCCCCTGAAACCCTCTCCCTGGGCCAACTGCTCGATAAACAGCTACCCAAAGAACAATGGATTATCGGGGATGGGCTGCTTCCGGTTGGCGGGCTGTTGATAGTAGCGGGCCAGCCCAAGGCCCGCAAGAGTTTCACCCTGAATGCCCTGTGTTACGCCATGGCCACGGCCACTCCTGCATTCTCGGCCCACAGGGTCAAGGCCGGTGGGCGCATAGAGTCTGTATTCTCCGTGGACCGCTCCCGCCGTGTGCTGATATTTGAGCAGGAGCTGGGGCAGGCGGGATACCGGGAGCGATGGGAAGCTGTGCTGGCGGCAGAGGGGCCATATAATCAGCAGCTGCTTAGAAACAATCTGTTTATCCGCTCCATGGACTTTACCCTGTTGCTCGACGGGCCGGGGATAGACGCTATCGGGGCCGAGATTCAGGAAATATCCCCGGACGTTGTCTGCTTCGATCCTCTTGCCAAATTCCACCAGTCCGAGGAGAACAGCGCAATGGAAATGGGGCGGGTAATGCGCGGGCTGTCCGTTCTGAGGGCAAAATACGGGGTAGCCGCCATTGTCCTCCATCACGAAGCTAAGCCCTCAGAGCACCGCAAGGGCGGGGCAGCAGGCCGGGGCAGCAGCGTGGTCTTTGCCGATTGCGATGCCTGGATGAGCCAGAAGCTGATTAACCGTTCAGCGGGCATCATCTCCGCCCGGTTCGAGCTGCGGCGGGCACCTGAGTTGCGCCCCGCTACGTTGCGCCAGGACGAGCGCCAGCTGTTCGTTTTGGACAAATGGGGCAACAGTGACGAGCCATAGTCACCGCTTTTACAGAAAGCGGTCACTAGCCTTGTTAGATAATTCGCTATATGCTTTATTTTCAGTACAATATAGGCAATTTTGCCATTGCCTAGTAACCGCTACAATACTATACATCTTATATGTATAAGAGAAAAAGGGGCACGACTAGAAGGAAGTGCCGCTGGTGTAAGCAGGCGCGGGTGCTGAACAATCTGCAATCGCGCATCTGCTCCATGTGTCAACCAGCGTGGCGCGAGTGGGTTGCCCAAAAAAAGATGAACCAGGAGGCGCGACAGGCCAGCTATAACCTGATCGTCGAGGAGCGGGACGGCGAAACCTGTTGTGAAATCTGCGGGCGCTACTCCGATAAGCGTCGCCTGAATGTTGACCATAACCATAAAACGGGCAAGATTCGCGGTATCTTGTGCTACTTCTGCAATTACGGTCTGCGCTGGTTTAAGGACAACCCGAAGCGCCTGGAGCGGGCTGCTTTATACTTGCGCAATACGGAAAACGATGTTCCACGCTCCATCTGGTCAATGGCAGAGCACGTTTACAGCTTGGACTAGGCGTGCTCTTTACCGCACGCTTCGTGGCACCATCCACGTCCTAGCCACGGGATTCCGGCGTGGCCTCCAAGATGCCGGGTGGCCGTGATCCTTTGGCCAATCTGGATAACATGGCCACAGATACAGCAGCGTCCCCCGGTAAAGCGGGCAGCCGTGGTCATATCGGTCACTACAATGCCCCTGGTTCGCCCCCAGTTGACCCGTAGGGGGCGTTTGGGGGTGCGGGTGGGGTCAGTGGCCACTAGGCACCCTCCGGCGCGTTGTAGGGCGATTCTGACAGCGCACCCACTGAGCGCAGGTGAATACTGACGGGCCATCCCCCCTTGCCTCCGTTCCACAGCTCCCAGCAGCGGCGCTCGTCGTCCACGATGTACAGCCCCCCGTAGCTGTCGCGCAGATAGCGGCGTACAGAGTGAACCTGGGGGTGTGCTTTGGGGTTAATATTCGCTATCGTCATAGTCAGCGTCCTCCACGTTTCCTGCCCGCATCATGTTATCGCGGCCCGGATCGGGCGGGCATACGCCGTTGACTCCGTGCCAGCCCCAAGGGGCCGCGCAGAGTGGACAGCGAATCAGTGACTCTCTGGGCGTTCTGTCCAGATACGCCAGTACATCATCGGTCAGCTTGTCAATTCTGTTCACGTTCCCTCCTCGGCCTTGCGGCACGCATCTTCCAATTGACGCGCATACCGACCTAATTCTTGTGCGTCAAGATTCATCACGACATCGCGGACATTTTCGAGCAATCCACGCAACGCCTTCACCAGTTCCGCATTCTGTGCGGCCAGCTTGTTCTCGCGGGCTTTCGCTGCCTTCCACGTGGCATCCACGTTTAGGGCATACTCAATATCGCCAAGCGCAGCCCCAACGTGGCGCGAGATAATGGCAGCGACTTCGCCTACGTTGGTTGCGGGGCCGCCGTCTACGAACGCTTTACGCAACGTGGCGCGAATCTCCCGCGCAGCCTCCAGCGCACCCGGTAACAGCTTGTCAGTGGTGGTCATATTGCCAATAGGCTGCTTACTACGTCGGCGCATGGCCTCGTCCATGATTTGTTTGCGTGTCGCCATCTTCCCCTCACTCTCCCCGCGCCAGCCTGAGCGCGGCTGCGGCTACACGCCGAACGGTGTCCAGATTGCCGCGTAAGTCGTCGGCGCTAGTGTTGTCGTCGTACGCAGCGAATTGGTCAACTTGCTCCAGCGCCTCCAGCATGGCGGCGTGCGCTTGGGCAAGTTGCGGCACGGCAACCGTCAACGCTTTGCGCTCATCCTCGCGGCCCACAACCGGGTAGCAACGCAGCCAAGAATCCAGACGCTCGTACACGACGTCCGGCCCCGGCGTGTGCTGTGCGGGTGGAACGGGTTGCTGCTGATACTCGCACTCGTCACAGGCGGCCTCACCGATTGGTCGCGTATGTTTGCGAGCGATACCGTCAACATAAGCGGCGGTTTGGTTAAGACGCTCCGCGTCGCGGGCGAGCATCTCGGCATGGCTAGGCTTGTGCGGCTTCGCTTTCCTCTGTGTGGTCATATCTGGGACGCCTCCCGCGTCCAGTAACCGTACACGCAGCGGGTACCGTTGCGTGCCGGGTCATGCGTGTCCTGAATCACGCCGTCAATCACGGCGCAGATATGCTTAGATACGGACACCACTAAGCGGCCCATCGGCAATTCACCATCGCGCAAGTGAACTTTACACCCCTGGCCGATTGCCATCGTCGGATGCCAAAGCCACCCAAGCGATTCCATGTAATGCCGAATGGTGGGCTTGTACACGCCCGTCCTCGCGCTCGACCGTCCGCGCTTGCGCCGCCGTCGCGTGATCCGCTCACCTTGCGCCGCTCTGTTTAGGGCACCGTAAACCACTTGATAGGGCTGCTGAGTTGCGATGGCAACAGCCCGGCACACGCAGTCGCCAGTAGCGCCGCTATACCCAGCAGCAGCCCGCCCGCCATCATTAAATTTCCATTTCATGCGCTGCCTCTCGGCATCTCTCGCTTTCATGGCTAGCGCCCTCCATTCCGTGGCGGTCTGCTCTGCAACTCCCGCTCCCCGCGCACCACGGCGAGGAAGTGTTCACGATTGAAGCGGGGGTTATCGGATTCAAGTGCGTTCGCAACCCGAAGCGCGGCCTCTACGGCTGCGCTCTCATGTTTGCCAGCCAATACGCTGTGCCAATCGGCCAGCGCTCCTGCAATCAAAATGTAATCCTTGCGTGTCATGTCGGCCTCCTTAGTGCCTGACTGTGTTCCTACCCTCCACAACGCCCACCACGCGGATGGGCGCGAACAGGTTAGGACGGTATACCGACAGGCGCAACAGGCTGGAAGCTAGCAGAGAACGGGGCATCCTCCAGATTCTCTGACCAGCGAGCGCGTGCAATATCGCCAGCTTGGTTACAGGTTGCATTGGCAACCTTGACGCCTGCTGCCTGCAATCCGCGTGCGAAGTTCTCGCAGGCACGGAAATCGGCCTGCAACAGTCGCCGTGCATCGCGTCCGAAGTCGGCCATGTTGAAAGACTCCACGGCGAACACGTTAGCGATTCCAACCTGATAGACCAGTACAGCCTTGCGAATCCGTTTCATATCGTCTACCCTCCATCCCGCCGCCCAAGGACTCGCGCCGTGAGCGGCAGGGGCAGGGCAGCTTGTTTCACTGCGGGATGGGCGGCGAAGCGTAAGCGTAGCTTTCGAAAGGTACACCGTCCACGGTGCGATTCTCCAAGTCAACAGTTGGGACGCGGTGCTCGTTGTCACCTTCCTGCACGTCAATCCCGAAACCAGTCAGTTCCCGGTCACCGTCGGTGAGCGTATCGAAGATGATGCGGGCAAGGTACGGAGCATCAGACCAGCGGTTTTTTCCCCTACACAAAGCCTCCCGCAAGATGTCGGGAATTTCAGAACCACGCCAGTGGGTGTAGAAGTAGACTTCACGCTCCTTACTGTACCGCAAACGAATGTTGCCTCTGTCTCCCATGTCATTACCCTCCATTCAGCGCCGCGACGGGTTAGCCCCGGCGCTGTAGCAGGGCAGCAAGCTAGACAGCAAACCGCTCTGCCTGCTGTGGTGCGTTTACCGGGTACAGTACCAGTGTGGTCACAACTGGAGAGTACCGCGCCGGATAGTCGCGTCCCTTGCCGTCAAAAACATTATCGTACTCATTGCGCCAGCGTGCCCAGACACGATGAATCTGTCGGGCAATTGCGCGGTTTACGTGATCGTGCCGTGTTACTCCGGCATACACCAGTTTGCCATTGGCATCGAATCCGGCATGCTGATATTCGGTTCCGCTCTCGCCATTCAGCAAGTAGGCGGGTTCCCACTTACCGCGAGACAACCAAACACCATTGCGCGTTCTACGAAAACACTGCTGCTTCCTTCGCATATCGTTTACCCTCCAATCCGCCCGCCAGTGGTCGCTAGTGGGCGGAGTGCAGGGCAGCAGCGGGGTTAGCTGCTGATTACATCCACGATGCGCCCGCACTCTTGCGCTCGCCCTTCATGCGCCGGGTGAGAGCAGCGCCCGTCCTCGTTCTCATAAATCACGGTAGGGCAACCAGGGCAAGGTGCCTGTTCTTGATTCTCGGTGCAGCGTGCCCACTCTTTCCACTGCGCGGCGGTGATGCGCGTACTCTGCTGCTGTGTCATTACTGGCCGCCTTTCCGCACTACAGAACCATCGGCATGCCTAAGAGCGCCGTCCGCACTGTAGTAATGCGTCATGGCGCACACACGGAACAACTCACCAGCAACAAGCCGTCCTGTTGACAATGCTACTTCGGCGGAAGCATAGTCCATGAACCCCTTGTGCTGTGTCATTGTGATTCCCTCCCTGACTACGCGCACAGGATACAAACAAACGGCTTGTTAATGCAAGTACAGGTTATAAGTGGGTACAATCTAAACGATAGATATGGCGGCAGATAAGGTGGGGCAAATTATTCTGTGAGATATAATGCGATGTGGATAAATCGCAGCCGAGAATTACGGGCTTATGAGTATTGAGGATCGTTAGGGTCTGGGGCAGAGTCTATATTGACTTGGACT
>Ga0255334_1000448_pt1 | contig 32247 bp, 28 predicted proteins | sample EtOH5_35cm_T3_12_FD_202080 | JGI IMG/M metagenome (GOLD analysis project Ga0255334, IMG submission 202080) | Sandy soil microbial communities from University of British Columbia, Vancouver, Canada - EtOH5_35cm_T3_129 | ecosystem: Engineered > Artificial ecosystem > Sand microcosm > Unclassified ... | reverse complement strand
CTGTACGAAAAGCGCGTGTTCCCCGCCATCGAGCTCAACAAGAGCGGCACGCGCCGCGAAGAGCTGCTGCTGGCGCCCGAGATCCTGCAAAAGACCCGCATCCTGCGCCAGTTCATGTACAACATGGACGAGATCGAGTCCATGGAGCTGATGATCAAGAACATGAAGGCCACCAAGAGCAATGTCGAGTTCTTCGACATGATGCGAAGAGGCGGATAAGCCCCCCTGAGATACAAGCCGCCTTCGGCGTCTTCCCCCGAGGGGGACACCTCTGGCGGCCTGGCAAAGCCAGTTCCACGGTGGCACTGGCTTTGGCCGCGCCAGTTTCGTACGCTGCAGATTGTGATGGAAGTGCAACAGCCAGAATGGCGCAAAGCCGTCTGTGCCATAATCGTGGGCTTTTTCTGCGGAAAGTACGCTGGATGTTTCACGAGGCAAAGGTTGCTTCGGGTCCCGCACGGCTCCCGCACTTGACAAGGATTGATCATGAAAGAAGGCATTCACCCCAACTACCGCGAAGTTCTGTTCGTGGACCTGTCCAACGGTTTCAAGTTTGTGACCCGTTCCTGCGTGAACACCAAGGAAATGGGCAAGACCGAAGACGGCCGTGAGCTTCCCATGTTCAAGCTGGACACCTCCAGCGAGTCGCATCCTTTCTATACCGGCACGCAAAAATCCGTGGACAACATGGGCGGCCGCGTGGAACGTTTCCGCAACCGTTTCGGCAAGACTGCAGCCAAGTAATTCGCCGCATTTCCGCCAAAAAGGCAGCACGGGCAACCGCGCTGCCTTTTTGTTTGGATTTGCCCTTATTCTCGGCAGCCAGCCATTGCAATCCACCTGACGCGTGAACTCTCCCACCCCCGCCATCGTTACCCAAAAAGCCGTGCGCCCGCTTCCTCGCTGGGCCTTGCTGCTGCTGTGCCTGGCTTACGTCGTGCCGGGCTTCGTAGGCCGTGCCCCCTGGAAGAACGCCGATGTGGCGGCCTTTGGTTACATGCTGGAGCTGGCAAACGGGCGCACCGCATGGCTGAGGCCGCAACTGGGGGGCATGCCCCCCGAAACCGACGGCTTGCTGCCGTACTGGCTGGGTGCCTGGGCCATCCAGATCACCCCCGATTGGCTGATGGCACCCGAGATGGCGGCGCGCCTGCCGTTCATGGCGCTGCTGGTGCTGACCCTGGCAGCCACCTGGTACGGCGTTTACTACCTGGCACGCAGTCCGGGCGCCCAGCCCGTGGCGTTTGCGTTTGGCGGCGAGGCCAACCCTTCCGATTACGCCCGCGCCATCGCCGATGGCGCCTTGCTGGCCCTGATTGCATGCCTGGGCCTGGCGCAGCTGTCGCATGAGGCCACCGGCTATCTCGCACAGCTTGCGTGCGCGACGCTGATCTTCTTTGCCGTGGCCGCTTTGCCCTATCGCACCGTGGCACCTGCCGTGGCCATGGTGGTGGGCATGGTGGGGCTCACACTGGCCGGCGCACCCACGATCACCACCTTGCTGGGCGCGGGCAGCATCGCGCTGGTGGTTTTCGCGCCGGCTGCCCCCCCGGATCGGCGCCTGCGCTGGGCCGTGGCGCTGGCCATCGTCACGGTGCTGGCGGCCGTGCTGGCATGGGAACTGGACCTGTGGCGCTGGCGCATGGTCGGTGCAGCCACCGAGGGCAAGGAATTCAGAAGCCTGATGCGGCTCCTGCTGTGGTTTGGCTGGCCTGCCTGGCCCATGGCCACCTGGACCCTGTGGCGCTGGCGCAAGCAGCTGTTCAACCGCCAGTTGCATCGCCACCTGTGGTTGCCCCTGTGGTTTTCACTGGTCTCTGTGGGGGCCACCTTCACCACCCAACCGGCGGACCGGGCGCTGCTCGTGGGATTGCCCGCCATCGCCGCGCTGGCGGCGTTTGCGCTGCCCACTTTCCGCCGCAGCATGGCGGCGCTGATCGACTGGTTCACCTTGCTGTTCTTCAGCGTCTCGGCCTTGGCCATCTGGGTGATCTGGTTTGCCATGCAGACGGGCGTGCCGGCCCAGCCCGCAGCCAACGTGGCCAAGCTGGCCCCCGGTTTCACGCCCACCTTCTCGTGGCTGGCGCTGGTGGTGGCACTGGCCGCATCTGCGGCCTGGTGCAGGCTGGTGTGGTGGCGCGCGGCGCGCAACCGTGCCGCCATCTGGAAAAGCCTGGTATTGCCCGCCAGCGGTGCGGCACTGGGCTGGCTGCTGCTGACCACCCTGTGGCTCCCCCTGCTCGACTATGCCCGCAGCTATGCACCGCAGGCGCGCAAATTGTCTGCCGCACTGGGCCCGAACCCTGGCTGCGTGCAGATGCTTGGCCTGAGCCGGGCGCAAATGGCTGCACTGCAATACCACGCCCAACTGCGCCTGCAACCGGCCAGCCAGACAACCAACTGCCCCTGGCTGGTGGTGGACAACGGCGCCTGGCCCGCACCCCTGGACCTGGTGAAACCCGGCCACTGGACGCGGGAAGCCACCATCGGCCGCCCCACCGACAAGAACGAGTTCATCCTGCTGTTCCGGAGAACGGCATCGCCCGACTGATGTCGGAGTCATCCACCATTTCCCGCCACGCCCTGACCGTGCTGACAGGGCAACTGGCCGTGATGGCCTTCGGCGTGACGGACACCATCGTGGCCGGGCGCCACGGCGAAACCTCCCTGGCGGCACTGTCGGTGGGCTCGGCGATCTTCATCAGCGTTTACGTGGCCCTGATGGGCATCTTCCAGGCCCTTTTGCCCGTCTGGGCCGAACAGCGGGGCGCAGGCAACCCTGGTGCCATCGGCACGTCGCTGCGCCAGGCCCTCTATCTGTGTGCCGCGGCATCGGCAACGGGCATGCTCATCCTGCTGTCGCCCGGCCCGCTGCTGCGCTGGACCGAGGTGCCACAGGCACTGCGCACCGAGGTCGGGCAATACCTTGCGGTGCTGGCCCTGGCACTGCCACCCGCCCTGCTCTTTCGCCTGTACAGCACGCTGAACCAGGCCATTGGCCGCCCGCAACTGGTGACCTGGCTGCAGGTGGGCTCGCTGTTCATCAAATTGCCGCTGTCCGTCTGGTTCACCTTTGGCGGCGCGGGCCTGCCGGCGCAAGGCGCCGTGGGCTGCGCCTGGGCCACCCTGGTGGTGAATGCCAGCATGCTGGCCCTGGCTTTGTGGCTGTTGCGCACCCGGGCTCTGTACACACCGCTGCGCATCTGGCAGCGCATGGAGCGCCCCCACTGGCCCACCATCCTCGGCTTCGCCAGGCTGGGCGTGCCCGCGGGGCTGGCCATCCTGGTGGAAGTGACTTCGTTCACGCTGATGGCCTTGTTCATCGCCCGCCAGGGCACCGTGGCCACGGCAGCACACCAGATCGCGGCCAACGTGGCGGCCGTGCTGTACATGCTGCCCCTGTCTCTGGCCATTGCCACCAGCGCGCGGGTGAGCTACTGGCTGGGGGCCGGCAACGAGGCCCAGGCCCGCCGCGTTGTGTTTATAGGTTTCAGGCTCTCAGCGCTTATGGGTATTGCGCTAGTAGCTATATTATTAATAGCAAATGAAGCATTGCCCACCCTGTACTCCAGCAGCGCCGCGGTGGTGACCATCACCGGCGGGCTGCTGCTGTGGGTTGCGGCCTACCATGCCGCCGACGCCGTGCAGACCCTGTGTGTCTTTGTGCTGCGCAGTTACCGCATCACGATCGCGCCCCTGGCGGTGTATTGCCTTTTGCTGTGGGGCGCGGGGCTGGGCGGGGGCTATGTGCTGGCCTACCACGGGCTGGGACCCTGGGCGCCGATGGCATCGCCGGCGCCGTTCTGGGCGGCCAGCGCGCTGGCACTGACCATCACTGCAGGGCTGTTTGTGCTGATGCTGTGGATTGCAATCCGTCCGGCAGCGCGGGGCGGCGCAGACGGTTGGCGGGAAACGTGACCGAGAAGACCGATCCCTTGCCCAGCACACTGGTGATATCGAGCGTGGCGCCATGGCGCTGCACCGCATGCTTGACGATGGCGAGCCCCAGGCCTGTGCCTCCCGTTTCCCGCGACCGGCTGCGGTCCACGCGGTAGAACCGCTCGGTGATGCGCGGAATATGCTCGGGCGCAATGCCGGGCCCGGTGTCGCTCACGGTAAAGATGGCGTTGCCGTCGGCCGTGTGGCGCCACTGAACGGTAATGGTGCCGCCTGCGGGCGTGTAGCGCACGGCATTGCTGATGAGGTTGGACATCGCGCTTTGCAGCTCGGACGGCACGCCAGCAATCTCGCCCTCGGCACGCAAATCCTGCGCGGCAGGAAACTGCAGCACATGGTGCCTATGGTGGTTTTGCGTCAATACGGCGGACAAGGCCCGGCCCTCTTCTTCACACCGCTGCATCAGGACCTGCACCGGTGTCCATTCGGACATGCCGGGCAAGGGGCTGCCTTCCAGGCGCGAGAGCGTCAGCAGATCGTGCACCACGCTTTGCATGCGCGCCGCCTGCTGGGCCATCATGGCCAGGTACCGTGCCCGCTCCTCGGCGTCCAGCGGCAGGGTCTGCAGGGTTTCGACAAACCCGGTCAGCACCGTCAGCGGCGTGCGGATCTCATGCGAGACATTGGCCACAAAATCGCGCCGCATGGCGTCGGCCTGCTCCAGCGCCGTCACATCGCGGGTCAGCAGCAGCTTGCGCCCGTCGCCATAAGGATGCAGGTGCACCGAAATGCGCACGGGCCGCGACGCCGTGCTGTCCCGCCCCTGCAGCACCACGTCGTGGGTGAAATCCTGGGCGGCATAGTAAGCGCCGAAATCGGGGTCCCGCACCAGATTGCCGATGGACTGCATGACATCCCGCTGGGCATCAAAGCCGAGCTGGACGGCCGCGATCTGGTTACACCATTCAATGCGCCCCTCGGCATCGAGCAGCACCACGCCGTTGGGGGTGGCCTGGAGCGCCGCCAGGATCTCCTGCAGGCGCTCCTCGCTGTCCTTGACCTGCGCCTGGCGCTGGCGCAACAGCCGCCGCGCGCGTTCGGCGGCTTCACCCCACATGCCGAAAGTGGACGGCGTTGCAGACAGGTCGCCCGAACGCAGCCACCGCAGCACACGAGAACCCCGCCACAAATCCCCACCAAACCACACCCACGCAGCCACCGCGGCACCCAGTACCGCGCCCCAGGGGCCTTCCAGCCACCAGCCGAGCGCGCCCCCGGCAAGCTGCGAGGCCAAAAAATATCCAAAACGCCAAAGTATGCGCACCAGCTCAGCTTTCTCGGTGGTCGCGGAGACCCTTGCGGCCCCCCGTGGGAAACAATCAGGCCTGCATCAGCGCGGGCGGCTGGGCCGTGAGCCGATACCCCGCGCCGCGCACGGTTTCCACCATCACGCCAGCGGCGCCCAGGGCCTCACGCAGTCGTTTCACATGCACGTCCACCGTCCGCTCCTCGATGAAAACATGGTCGCCCCAAACCTTGTCAAGCAGTTGCGAACGGCTGTGCACGCGCTCCGAGTGCTTCATGAAGAAATGCAGCAACTTGAACTCGGTCGGCCCCACCTTCAGCGGCTGCCCCTGGAACGTGACCCGGTAGGTGCCCGCATCCAGCACCAGGTCGCCGATGGTCACGCTGTCACTCACCTGCTCGGGCGCACGGCGCCGCAGCACCGCCCGGATGCGTGCCAGCAGCTCCTGCGTGGAAAACGGCTTGGTGATGTAGTCGTCCGCCCCGGCGTCAAGCCCCGCCACCTTGTCGGGCTCGTCCCCCCGCGCGGTGAGCATCAGGATGGGAATGGGCTTGGTGCGGCTGTCCGCACGCCACTTGCGCGCCAGCACGAGGCCGCTTTGCCCCGGCAACATCCAGTCCAGCAAGATGACATCGGGCAGAACGGCATCGAGTTCACGCTGGGCCGACTCGCCGTCTTCTGACCAGATGGGCTGAAAACCGTTGTGGCGGAGGTTGACGGCAATCAACTCGGCAATCGCTGGCTCGTCCTCCACAATCAATACGCGGGGAAGCTTTTTCATGTCAACGCCAATCGGTCACTGCAGCACAGCGGATTCAATTTCATCAAGCGCGGTGTGCCGCACGTCCTTGCCCTTGACGAGATAAATGACGAGTTCGGCCACGTTCTTGGAATGATCGCCGATGCGCTCGATTGCCTTGGCCAGGAACAGCAGGTCCAGGCTGGCAGAGATGGTGCGGGGATCTTCCATCATGTAGGTGACGAGCTTGCGCACAAAGCCATCGAACTCCCTGTCAATGAGGTCGTCCTCCTTGAGGATGGCCACCGCCGCCTTGACGTCCAGGCGCGCAAAGGCATCGAGTGCCTTGCGCAGCATGCCCGATGCCAGCTCGGTCGCCACGCGCAGGTCGCTCGTCGGCAGCAAACGGGAGGAACCGCTTTCAATGATCGACTTCACCATGCGCGCCATCTTGTTGGCCTCGTCCCCCATGCGCTCGAGATTGGCGGTCGCCTTGGAAATGGACAACAGCAGGCGCAGGTCGCGGGCCGTGGGCTGGCGCCGGCCAATGATGGACGCGAGTTCGTGGTCGATCTCGACTTCCATGGCATTCACACGCTGCTCCATCAAGCCCACCTGCTCCACCGCGTCAAGGCTGAACTCAGACAGGGCGAAAATTGCCTGGCGAATTTGCGACTCCACCAGCCCGCCCAGCTCCATGACGCGGGCAGAGACGCCGTTGAGTTCGCTGTCGAACTGCGATGAAAGGTGTTTGTCAGCCATCAAAATGTCTCCTCAGCCGAAACGGCCGGTAATGTAGTCTTCGGTTTCCTTGCGCTGGGGCTTGAAGAACATCTGTTCTGTTTCCCCGAACTCCACCAGATCACCCAGGTACATGTAGGCGGTGTAGTCGCTGCAACGCGCTGCCTGCTGCATGTTGTGCGTGACGATGACCACGGTGTAGTCTTCCTTCAGTTCCGCAATCAGCTCTTCGATCTTGGCGGTAGAGATCGGATCGAGGGCCGAGCACGGCTCGTCGAGCAGCAGCACCTCGGGCTTGATGGCAATGCCGCGCGCAATGCACAGACGCTGCTGCTGCCCGCCCGACAGGCTTGCGCCGCTCTGGCTGAGCTTGTCCTTGACCTCGTTCCACAGCGCTGCCTTGCGCAAGGCCCATTCCACGCGGTCATCCATGTCCGTGGCGCTGAGGCTTTCAAAAAGCTTCACACCAAAGGCTACGTTGTCATAAATGGACATGGGGAAAGGCGTGGGTTTCTGGAACACCATGCCGATCTTGGCCCGGACCAGCGCCACGTCCTGCTTGGTCGTCAACAGGTTCTCGCCATCCAGCACGATCTGCCCTTCGGCCCGCTGCTCCGGATACAGCTCGAACATGCGGTTGAAGGTGCGCAACAGGGTGGACTTGCCGCAACCCGACGGGCCGATGAAGGCCGTCACCTTGTTTTGCGGAATATCCAGATTGATGCTCTTGAGGGCGTGGAACTTGCCGTAATAGAAGTTCAGGTCCCGGACCGTGATCTTGGACGGTCCTGGTGGCGAGTGCTTGAGAGTGGAGGGCATGAAAGTCTTCCTTGCTTATTTCTGCCGGGTCAGGACCCGTGCGAGGATATTGAGTCCGAGAACGGCCACGGTGATCAGGAATACTCCCGCCCAGGCCAACTGCTGCCAGTTTTCATAGGGACTCATGGCAAACTTGAAAATCGTGACGGGCAGGCTGGCCATGGGCTTGGACAAGTCCGAGTTCCAGAACTGGTTGTTCAAGGCCGTGAACAGCAATGGCGCCGTTTCACCCGCGATGCGCGCCACCGCCAGCAATATCCCCGTAATCACACCGGCCCGCGCCGCCCGCAGGGTGATCATGGTGATCACGCGCCACTTGGGCGTGCCCAGGGCATAGGCGGCCTCGCGCAGGCTGGCGGGCACCAGGATCAGCATGTTTTCGGTGGTCCGTATGACCACCGGTATCACAATCAATGCAAGGGCAAGAATGCCGGCGTAGGCCGAAAAGCTCTTGAAGCGCGCCACCACGACGGCATAGACAAAAAGGCCAATCACGATGCTGGGCGCCGACAGAAGAATGTCGTTCACGAAGCGTGTGGTGGATGCCAGCCAGCTGCGCACGTCGTACTCGGCCAGGTAAACCCCGGCCATGATGCCGATGGGGGTTCCCACAAACGTTGCAAGCGCTACCATCACCAGCGAGCCGAAGATGGCGTTGGAGATACCCCCCGCGTCATTGGGCGGCGGCGTCATTTCAGTGAACAGGGTCAGGCTCAGCCCACCAACCCCCAGGCGCACGGTCTCCCACAAAATCCACACCAGCCAGAACAAGCCAAACACCATGGCGGCCAGCGACAAGGCCAGGGCAATCTGGTTGACCCGCTTGCGGCCGTTGTAGCGGGCCTGGCGCGCCTTCGTGGCATCCGCCGCCGAAATAAGACGTTGCGAGGTGGTCATGTGCGGGCTCCTTCATTCTTTTGAAGGCGCGACAGCAAAATCTTCGACAAGGTCAGCACCACGAAAGTGATAAAGAAAAGCACCAGTCCCAGGTAGATAAGGGACGCCTGGTGAAGGCCTTCGCCGGCTTCCGCAAATTCATTCGCCAGGGCCGACGTAATGCTGTTGGCGGCCTCGAACATCGACAGGGAATCGAGCTGATTCATGTTGCCGATGACGAACGTCACCGCCATGGTTTCACCCAGCGCACGCCCCAAGCCCAGCATGATGCCGCCGAGCACGCCCGTCTTGGTGTAGGGCAGCACAACCTTCCACATCACCTCCCAGGTGGTCGAGCCCAGACCGTAGGCCGATTCCTTGAGCAGCGCTGGTGTGACATCGAAAACATCCCGCATCACCGAGGCGATGAACGGAATGATCATGATGGCCAAAATGATGCCGGCAGACAAAATACCGATGCCTACCGGGGGACCCGAGACAAATGCGCCCAGGTAGGGAACACCGGCGAACAGCGCCTGCAGTGGCTGCTGCACAAAACGCGCAAGGATGGGGCCAAACACCATCAAGCCCCACATGCCATACACGATCGATGGCACGGCGGCCAGCAATTCAATGGCAGTCCCCAGGGGCCGCTTCAGCCAGGCGGGCGACAGCTCGGTGAGGAACAAGGCAATGCCGAAACTCACGGGCACGGCAATCAGCAACGCAATGAACGACGTGGCCAGCGTGCCATAAATCATGACCAGGCCGCCGTACTCGTCTTGAACCGGGTCCCAGACGCTGCGGGTGAGAAAACTCAGGCCATACTGGGAGATGGAGGGCCAGGCGCCCACCACCAGCGATGCCAGGATACCAAAGAGCAACAACAGCGTAAGGATGGCTGCGCCACGCGCCAGCCATCCGAATATGCGGTCTGCCAGCATGCCCGATATCAACGACTTATTGGGTGGAGGTGTGGTCCGTTTGATGCCAGAGGCCACCTCGGAGGGCGGGCTCTGGCGGACCGGCATCGTAGTGGACACGTTGGTAGCCTTGAGAAGTTAAATCAAAAGGCCGGCATGGTGCCGGCCCAGGAGATCACTTGAACGAAACAGCCTTGCCGGAGGTGTCCTTGATGTCACCCCAGGATTTCAGGATGCTGCTCTTGACGACGTCGGGCATGGGCACATAGTCCAGATCCGAAGCCGTCTTGTCACCCGACTTGAAGGCCCAGTCGAAGAACTTCAGCGCCGCGGCGGCATCCGCCGGTTTTTCCTGCGCCTTGTGCATTAGGATGAAAGTAGGATTGGTGATAGGCCAGGTGGCATCACCAGGCTGGTTGGTCAAAATCAGGTAGAAGCTCTTGGGCCAGACAGCGCCGGCAGCCGCGGCCTTGAAGCCATCATCGTCAGGAGAGGCAAACTTGCCCGCTGCGTTTTGCACCAGCGTGTAAGTCATCTTGTTTTGCTTGACGTAGGCGTACTCCACGTAACCGATCGAGTTGGGCAGGCGGCCCACAAAAGCGGCCACGCCTTCATTGCCCTTGCCACCTGCACCCACAGGCCAGTTCACAGCCGTGCCTTCGCCCACCTTGGTCTTCCATTCGGCATTGACCTTGCTAAGGTAGTTGGTAAAGACAAAGGTGGTGCCTGACCCGTCAGCGCGACGCACTGGCGCAATGGAGGCATCCGGCAAGGGCACGGAGGGATTCAGCGCCTTGATGGCGGGATCACTCCAATTGGTGATCTTGCCCAGATAAATATCACCCAGCACCTGGCCGGTCAGCTTGATCTGACCTGGATTAATGCCCTTGATGTTGACCACCGGCACCACACCGCCAATCACGGTAGGGAACTGAACCAGGCCCTTCTTTTCGAGATCTTCGTCCTTCAGGGGCATATCAGAGGCGCCAAATGCCACGGTTTTGGCATCGATCTGGCGCAGACCGGCACCCGACCCCACCGACTGGTAGTTGACCTTGACGCCAGTGGCCTTGTTGTACTCGGCAGCCCACTTGGAATACAGCGGCGCCGGGAACGAGGCACCGGCGCCCGTAACTTCTTGCTGCGCCATGGCGCCGGAAAACACTCCAGCAGAAGCTACACCAGCCACCAGAACTCGAATCACGGACATTTTCATGAAGATACCTTTTGGGTTGAAGGAGTTGGGATGTCGCGACTCTAGTTTTCCCGTATGACATTGTCATGACAGCTACCCACGCCTGTCACACACCCATTTTTCCACCTTTTCGACTGGAGATTGAATCAAATCGTCACATCTTTGTCACGGCGGATGCGTAGTCTCCGGCGACCGACATGCGTCGGCCATCTACTTCCAGGAGAATCCCATGTTTCGCCGTTATGCACTTCAATCTGCACTCGCCCTGGTGGCTGTGACCGCCCTGGGCGCCTGCGCCACGCACGCCCCCGCACCCCAGACTTTGGCTGAGATGGTCGCCAAGACGTCGTCGTTGCAGACGTTCAACGCCCTGGTTGCAGAAGCCGGCATGACGGAAACGCTCAAGGCTGCAGGCCCTTACACCGTATTCGCGCCCTCTGACGCCGCCTTCAGGGCAGTTCCAGCGAAGACCCTGGATGCAATCAAGGCAGACAAGGCGTTGCTCAAATCCGTGATCAGCTATCACATCGTGCCATCGCGCGTGGCATCCGCCGACGTGAAGCCAGGCAATGTCAAGACGGTTCAGGGCGCGACAGTCGCATTGGCCCGCGCAGGCACGTTTGTGACGGTGGAAGAAGCCCTGGTGGAACAAGCCGACATCGCCGCTACCAATGGCGTGATTCATGTGGTGGACCGCGTGCTGATGCCGCCCAAGAAGTAATGCCTCAGTAATCATTGGATGACCATGCACTTTCCCGATTGCCCTGCGGTTTCGCTGAATCGCCGCCACTGGATTCAATGGACCGCTGCAGCAAGTGCCGTGATGGCAGGCGAAGTGATGGCCCAGCCCCTGCCAGCGAGCGCCTCTCGCAATGCCGACGGGGAACGCCCGCTGGTGGTGGCGCAGGTAGTTGACTTGACTTTTGGCCAGCAAGATATCAGCCGCGACTTTCTGGTCGGGTCCCGATCCGCCTGGCAGGACCTGAACGCGCGCGGCGGTGTGCGGGGCCGCACGGTACAGCATGTCACCATCGAAACCGATGGCACGCCTGCAAGCCTTAAAGCCGCATGGCAAACCGCCTATCGGCAATCCGGGTGCGTGGCACTGTCTGGCTGTGTGGGCAATGCCGCGGCTGCCGGGCTTGTGGCCCTGCAGTCTTCTGCGGGCCCGGCATCTGCCCTGGCGCTGGTGGCCCCCTGGTTGCATAACGCGGTGACCGACAGCGAGGCCGAGACGGTGTTCGAGGTATTTCCGGACCACCAGATCCAGATAGCGCACGCCATCAAGACACATGCCTCCTTGGGCGTGAAGCAGATCGGCGTAGTCTTCGCTACCGCGCAGATACAGCAGCAATCGCAAGCCTATGTCCTCCAGGCCGCAAAAAGCCTGGACCTGCAAGCCCAGATACTGCCGCTTCCGGGCACAGGAGGGCCCGCTGCAACGCAGCTCACCAATCCAACCCAGACCATTATTTTGTTTGTGGGAGGAACACCGGAGCTGCATGCATTTGCCAGCAAGCTGGTCGCCCCACCGGGCCGACAATGTTTTGTCGTGGCGCTGGCCGATGTGAATCTGCAGGTGCTCGCCCAGATGGGCGGCACGCCCAAGGGCACCTCCATCATCGCCACCCAGGCCGTTCCGCTGGTCACTTCCAGCCTGCCCGTGGTGCGCGCTTACCGCGATGCGCTGAGCCGGTTCTTTGACGAAGCCCCCTCTCCGCAGGGCCTGGCCGGTTTCATTGCAGCGCGCTATACCGCCGAGATTCTTGCTGGCATTTCAGGTCCGGTGACACGCGCCAGTGCGCTCTCGGCTTTGCAGCGGCGCGCCGACGTGAATGTCGGCGGGTATATCGTTGCCTACCAAGGGAAAAAGCGGTCCAACGCCTACGTGACGCAAAGCATGCTGACCCAGGACGGTCGCATCATCGGCTGACACCCGCCTGGATACGGGGACGCGGGTGCTATGCTGCCCGCCAGAGATCAAGCGCATCACGCGCAGAAACATGCACAACGGAACACTGCTCGCAGCTGTAGATCTGGGATCCAACAGCTTTCGCCTTGAAATAGGCCGCTTCCAGCACGGCCACATCCAGCGGATGGAATATCTCAAGGAAACCGTGCGCCTGGGCAATGGCCTTGATGAAGAATTCAATCTGACGCGCGAAGCCATGCAGCGCGGCTGGGATTGCCTGGCGCGCTTTGGTGAGCGCCTGGCGGGCTTTGAGCGCGCCCAGGTGCGTGCCGTGGCAACCCAAACCCTTCGCGAAGCCCGCAACCGGGATGAATTTCTGGCGCGCGGCGGTGAAATTCTGGGCTACCCCATCGATGTGGTTTCGGGCCCCGAAGAAGCCCGGCTGATCTACCAGGGGGTTGCGCGCCTGCTGCCGCAGTCGGACGAACGCCGGCTGGTAGTGGACATTGGGGGTCGCTCCACCGAATTCATCCTTGGGCAGCAATTCAGGCCCCACACCGTGGCGTCTTTCAGGGTGGGCAGCGTGGCCTGGTCCACGCGCTACTTTGCCGATGGCCAGTTCACGCGGCAGGCATTCCTGGCCGCAGAAATCGCGGCCAAGGCGGTGCTGGACGAGGCTCTTGGCACATTCCGGCCCGACGCCTGGGATATTGCCTATGGGTCTTCAGGCACCGCTGGCGCGGTTGGCGACATCCTTGCTGCTGCGGGCGGCCCCGAGGGTCTCATCACTGCGGAGGGATTGGATTGGCTGCAGGACCGCCTGCTGCGCTCACACCATGCAGACCGCGTTCGCCTGGAAGGACTCAAGGAAGACCGGCGGGCCGTGATTGGCGGGGGCATCAGCGTGTTGCGGGCGGTTTTCGATCTTCTCGAAATTCGACAGATGCACGTCGCGCAGGGCGCGTTGCGCCAGGGCGCGCTCTACGACCTGCTGGACCGCGAGCAACCCGAGACCGACTTGCGAACCACCACGGTGAATGGCCTCATGCAGCGCTTCTCGGTGGACACGGCCCAGGCCGAGCGGGTTGCCCGTGTTGCATCCGCCCTCTTCACCCAGGCGGCTCCCCTGAACAGCGAGCGCGCCGCACGCAAGCTCGAATGGGCAGCACGCCTGCACGAGATTGGCGGCATCATCTCGCACAGCGAGTACCACCGCCATGGTGCCTACATTCTGGACCACACCGATGCCGCAGGGTTTGCCGTTTCCGAACTGCACAGGCTCGGCGCCCTGGTGCTGGGACAGCGGGGCAAAGTCCGCAAGCTGGAAATCGAACTGATCAATGACGCTGGCTTTTCCCTGCAATTGCTGAGTCTGCGCATAGCGGTTGCGCTCTGCCATGCCCGACGCGACCCGGACGTGAAAGGCCTGTCCATGCACGCAGTGGGTACGCGCCACACCATCAGCACCCGGCCGGGATGGGCTGCTGCCTACCCGCAATCGGCCTACCTGCTACGCGAAGAGGTGGTGGCGTGGCAAAAAACGCCCTGGGAACTGGAACTCAACCTGGGGTGACTTGACGCAATAAACGGTATAAACTGTTTATACCGTTTATTTATTCATTCACCATGACTACTTCCAGCCCCACTCCGACTCCCGTTCAACCGACAGCCAAGTCAGCGGCAGCGGGCACCGCTCCAACGGCAACTGCATCCAAGGCAAAAAAAGCGGCTGGAACCGAATCCAAGGCTGTTGCCAAAGCTCCGGCCAAGCCTGTCAAACGTACCGCAGCCCCCACCACAGCAAAGGCAAAACCCGCTCCTGCACCGGCGTTGCCAGCCAAGGAGGCTCGTGCCAAAAAGCCTAAACTGGTCCGCGATAGTTTCACCATCCCCAAAGATGAATACGCTGTCATCGAGACGCTCAAGCAACGCGCGGACTCGCTCGCCCAACCAGCCAAGAAAAGCGAACTGCTGCGCGCCGGGTTGAAGGTGCTGGCCGGACTGCCGGACGCGGCTTTGCGCACGGCCCTGCAGGCGGTTCCGTCCATCAAGACGGGGCGGCCAAAGGCCGACGTTCCCGCCACAAAAACCGCTGCCAAGGCAGTCCGCAAGTAACGTAAGTTAGCCAGAGCCCAAACAGCCCGGCGATTGCGGATCAGAGGAATTCGGGGGACTGCACCGTCATGAGCACGGTCTGGCAATGGTCCAGCCGCTGGCGCTGGCGAAGCCACCAGACGGCCCCCTTACGCACGGCGCATTCAGGCGCCTGCAACCCCAGCAGGTGAGCAATCGTCTGCCCAAGCACTGGCTGGTGGCCAATGATCAGCACGGCCCCACGGGCGCGCGGCCACTGGGCCAGTTCCAGCAAGTCCCCTACGGTTCCGCCGGGCAGCAGTTCGGCACGCATCTTGAACTTGCGGCCCAACGCTCTGGCCGTTTGCTCGGCTCGCCAAGCCGGGCTTGCCAGCACTCGCAACCCGTCAGGCAGTTGCCGGTCCAGCCACGCGGCCATGCGTGCCGCCTGTTTCTCGCCCCGCTGGCTGAGGGGACGGGCCGTATCGTCCATTCCATCAGCCGCTTCCTCGGCTTCCGCATGACGCCAGAGGATGAGGTCCATCATGCCATTCCCTGATCGGGTTGCGCTGCGGGCGCTGCGGCGCTGTAGCGCACCATCAGTGCATTCTGGGCACCCCTGCCGGTGACGGGGTGGCGAGCGCGTTCATAGGACCCATCCGCCTTCAGCGTCCAGGCGTCCTTGTCATCGTGAAGATAGGCCACCAGGCATTCGTCCACGATCTGCTGGCGCAATACGGGGTCAGTGACGGGCCAGGCGAGTTCCACCCGGCGCATCATGTTGCGGTTCATCCAGTCGGCACTGGACAGGTACAAATCCTCCTGGCCGCCTGACCGGAAATAGAACACCCGCGTGTGTTCCAAAAATCGGCCGATCACCGAGCGCACGCGGATGTTTTCGGTGACACCGGGCAACTGGGCCGGCAACATGCAGGCGCCCCGCACGATGAGGTCAATCCGAGCCCCCCGCTGCCCTGCAAGGATCAGCGCACGGATCAATCCTTCATCCGTGAGGGCATTCATCTTGGCAACAATGCGCGCATCTTCCCCGCGGCTGGCCGCCAGCCCCACCTGCTCAATCTTTTCCAGCATGCGGCGGTGCAGGTGAAACGGCGCCAGCAGCAACCTGCGCAATTTGGGGGGACGGTTCTGACTGGCCAGATGGTTGAAAACACCGTCCATGTCTGCGGTGGTTTCCTCATCTGCGGTGAGATAGCTCAGATCGGTGTACAGGCGCGCCGTGCGCATGTTGTAGTTGCCTGTCGACAGATGCCCATAGCGGCGAAGCTGGCGACCTTCCCGTCGGGTGACCAGCAGCATCTTGGCATGTGTCTTGAGCCCCACCACACCGTAAACCACCTGAGCGCCGATGGACTCAAGCGCTTCGGCCCAGTTGATGTTGGCTTCTTCATCAAAGCGGGCCTTGAGTTCCACCACTGCCATGACTTCCTTGCCGCGGCGCACTGCCTCGGTCAACAGATCCATGAGTTCGGAGTCAGACCCGGTGCGGTAAATGGTCTGCTTGATCACCAGAACCTGGGGGTCATTGACCGCCTCGCGCAGAAAGGCCAGCAACCCGTCAAAACTCTCGAACGGCTGGTGCATCAAGATGTCGCGGTGACGCAATTGCTCCAGGATGGACACACCAGGCTGCATCTGCCGCGGCCAGACGGAACGCCAGGGTGGAAAAAGCAGCGCTGGGTCGTTGACCAGATCCACCAGCTGGGTCAGGCGCACCAGGTTGACAGGCCCACTGACTCGGTAGAGCGCGGCGCCAGGCAACTCAAACTGCTTCAGCAGGAAATCCGAAAGAAACGCTGAACAGCCGGCGGACACTTCCAGCCGCACGGCCTGGCCATAGTGGCGGTGCTGCAAACCCTGGCGCAGGGCTGTTCTCAGGTTGCGGACATCTTCTTCGTCGAGCGCAAGATCGGAGTGGCGGGTCACGCGAAACTGCGAAAACTCGGTGACCTCCCGCCCAGGAAACAGATCGTGCAGATGCGCCCGCACGATGCTGGAGAGGCTGACGAACAAAGCCTCTTTGGGCGCAACCTTGGCCGGCATGCGGATCAGCCGCGGCAAGGCGCGCGGGACCTTGACAATGGCAATTTCGTTTTCGCGCCCAAACGCATCACGGCCCTTGAGTCGCACGATGAAATTCAATGACTTGTTGGCGACCTGCGGAAATGGATGGGCCGGATCCAGCCCCACGGGAATGAGCAGCGGTCGCACCTCGCGCATGAAATAGTCGTGTACCCAGCGTTTCTGCACCTCCGACCGCTCACCATGCGCAACAATGCGAATGCCATGCGCTGCAAAAGCCGGAACCAGCGAGTCGTTGTACAGCGCGTATTGCCGCACCACAAGATCGTGCGCCTGGGCTGACAGGGCCTGGAAGGATGCTTCGGTGTAAAGGCCTTTGGTCTCACCGTTTTTGGCTGCCGTGATGTGCGGCGCAGCCCTTACCTCAAAGAATTCATCCAGATTGGAAGAGACAATGCAAAGATAGCGCAACCGCTCAAGCAGCGGAACATCGGTCCGGACCGCCCAGTCAAACACACGCTCGTTGAACGCCAGAATGCTGTGGTCCCTGTCCAGGAGCACCAAGTCAGATTGCTCCAGGACCTGTGCGGAGGGCTGTCGATCTGGCGTGTCTGCTGCTCTGGCACCTGCCACAACGACAGGCAGATTGGCGCGCGGTGAGGCCACGGCAGCTTCATGGGACGGTGGAGACATGGGCGCGCAATAAGGGTTTGTACAGAACCGTCCCAGTATTTAACACATGCATGACAATGATGTGACACCTTATGTGACAGACACAAGGCGTTTCGGGCTATCTGACCGGGCGGGCACCAGATGCTGAACAAAGAGTTTTGTCGCCCTGGCCCACGTGAAGTCCAACGCCCGGCGACGGGCCTCGTGGCGCGGTACAGCCAATGCCGCCTGGCATGCCGAGAGCAGATCGGCGTGCAAAACACCGCCCCGTGCTCCCTGTGGCTCCAACGCCCCGAGAACCTCCAAAGGGCCATCCACCGGAAACGCCGCCACTGGGGTGCCACAGGACATGGCCTCCAGCATGACCAGTCCAAAGGTTTCCGACCGGCTGGGAAACACGAACACATCCGCAGCGGCGTACAGTGCTGCAAGGGATTGCCGATCCAGCAGCCCCATCCAGCGCACCTGCGGATAACGCTCCTTCAACCGCTGCTCCAGAGGACCCACACCACACACAATCTTGGTACCTGGCATCTTTATCTGCAAAAAGAATTCAATGTTCTTTTCATACGATATTCGCCCCACATACAGGCTCACAGGATGCGCCAGTGCGCCAACCAGAGGGCTGGGTGAAGCTTCCCCCTGAAAGGGGAACGCCTGCGTATCCACACCATGGGTCCACTGGCGCAAATTGCGAAAGCCACGGTGCTCCAGCATCTGCAGGACCCCTTGCGTGGGCACCATGATTCCCGAGGATGGGCGATGGAAGTGCCGAAACAACGCATAGCCCCACGCCAGCGGGATACGCAAGGCGGCATTCAGTATTTCAGGAAATCGCGTGTGAAATGCCGTGGTGAAAGCCAGCTTGTGGCGTAGACAGTAGCCACGGGCGGCCCAGCCAAGGGGCCCCTCCGTGGCAAGGTGGATGGAGTCCGGCCGAATGGCATCCATGGCGCGACCCAGGGGCACTGCCGGTCGCACGGCAAGGTCGATACCCGGATAACCCGGGCACGGGCGGGTTCGAAACTGGCCGGGGTGGATGACATGGACGTCATGCCCGAGCCGCTCCAGTTGCTGCACCAACTCCGTGAGTGTCGTCACCACCCCATTCACTTGCGGATGCCATGCATCCGTCACCAACGCAATCTTCATGCCGTCATTTCCGAAACCAGGGCTGGAGACGAAACCTCGCGCCGGGCTGGCCATTGCAACAGTTCCAATCGACCGTCCAGATGCTCGACCAGCGCGGTGCGGCTTTCGACCCAGTCACCATCGTTGCAATACAGAATGCCGTCGATCTCCCGCATTTCTGCGCGGTGGATATGTCCGCAGACCACGCCATGGTGTCCACGCCGGCGCGCCTCCGCCGCAACGGCCACCTCGAAATCCGTCACATAGTTGAGGGCCTTTTTGACCTTGCCTTTGAGGTAAGCAGACAAGGACCAATACGGCAAGCCCATGCGCGCGCGCAACGAATTGAGGTACCGATTGAGTTTGAGAGTGAACTCATACAGGTTATCCCCCAGATAGGCCAGCCACTTGGCACACTGGATGACACCATCAAAGTAATCACCATGGGTCACCCAAAGCTGTCGGCCATCGGCCGTCAGGTGCACGGCATCTTCAACGACCTCGATGCCGCCAAACGAATGCCCCACGAACGCGCGGGCGAATTCGTCATGGTTACCCGGGACAAACACCACGCGGCACCCCTTGCGGGCGCCGCGCAAAAGTTTCTGCACCACATCGTTATGCGCTTGTGGCCAGAACCATCTGCGACGCAGCTGCCACCCGTCCACGATATCCCCCACGAGGTAAAGCGTTGCGCAAGGGTGGTGCTTCAGGAAATCCAGCAGAGCGGTTGCCTGGCAACCCGGCGTTCCCAGGTGCAGATCGGAAATGAACACTGCCCGAAAACGATGCGGCTCGGGCACATGCAAGTCACCTGCATTGCTGGCGACTTCCGCCGCCCCCAAGGCATTGCCCCAGGGCCTCAAGGCGTCGAACGCCGCACGCATCAGGCCCCCAGAAAGTGCTTGCGGTAGCGGGAGGGCAGGTCGGCAATGCGCATCAGCATCGGAAGGTCGGCGGTATTGAAATCCGGATCCCAGGCCGGTGCCCCCAGAACCCGGGCACCCAGGCGCAAGTAGCCCTTGATCAAGGCGGGTGGCTCGATCAGCAGAGATCCGTCGAGTTGCTCCACCGGCAATGGCAACCGGGGCCGTACATGAAAATCAATGGGCGCCATATGGGTCTGGCGCAATTGCTGCCAGATGCTGGCCGCGGCATCGCCACTCACCACGCCGTTGTGCAGCATCGGAATGCTGGCGCAGCCAATCATGGTATCGAGCTGATTGCGCACCATGAAGTCTGCCAGAGCCCCCCACAACGCCAGAATGACACCGCCATGGCGGTGATCCGGATGCACGCAACTGCGTCCCAGCTCGACCATACGGGGCCGCAAACTGCGCAACCGGGTCAGATCAAATTCGTTGTCGCTGTAGGTGCCCCCTACCCGCTTGGCTTGCGCCGGGGTGAGCACCCGATAGGTACCAATCACTTGCTGGGTTGGCACGTCACGCACCAGGAGATGCTCACAGTAGTCGTCAAACAGATCGACATCATGGCCCGGTATGGTCGTTGCCAGCCGCGCCCCCATTTCGGCCGCAAAGACATCGAATCGCAGCCGCTGTGCCTGACGCACTTCGTCCAGGTGGCGCGCCCAACCCACCTGAACATTGCCCTGCACCTGCATCTGTGCCGACAGGGCAACGCCGCTGCCCTGACTGTCTGCGCGACCATGCGCCTTGGTGGGGAGTGAAGCGGATAACAGTGGCAGATTGGGCAACTCATTCATGGGACGACTCCTAGGGGCAGGAAGGTGGCTTTCTCCGGAAATCGCTACCCATTGACAGGCATCGCTTCCTTGCGCAGCAGTGTGGAAGCCTCCCGTGACAGCGCCATGTCTCTGTCATGTCGAATTCATGACGCAGCACATCGGAGAACAATGGCTGCGCCAGAATCTTTCTGGCGACAAGGCCACGTCGATGACAAGTGGGTCTTTCGCCGCTTCTGGGGATGACCGGCATAACTCCCTGCGGCCTGTGGCAGCGCGGCCTCGGGCGATCCGCTGCGTTGCTTTTCCTGCCAATAGCCGGGCTATTGGCTGCAAAAAGACGCCTTGCGTCCCATCCCGATCCGCACTACCACCGACGCGCGAGGGTGATGCAGCTCATCCCTGGCCGCTGCAGTGCACGGCGATGCCCTGCGCACCTTTCAGGCGGCGGCATCAACCTGCAACGAAGGACCCATGCGAGATGATGTTCGTGGTCTCGTCTTCAGGCGACCACTTCCCATCCAGAAAACGCCTCAACACTTTCCCGCGATACCGCGCAGCAAAGGCTCAGCCCGCGCGCGCCGCATCGGCCAACCGCTGTGCGCAGGCACTGGCCATTTGCGCATCGCGCGCCTCCACCATCACCCGCAGCAAAGGCTCCGTGCCGCTGGCGCGGATCAGGACGCGCCCTGTGGAACCGAGCTCCTGTTCAACGGCTCGGACCGTTTGTGCCAGCACCTTGTTGGATTTCCAGTCCTGCCCCGGCGCGAGGCGGACATTGAGCAACACCTGCGGGTAGAGCACGACGTCTGCCAGCAGTTGTGCCATGGTTTGTCCACTGCGCACGCACGCCTGCAGCACCTGCAAGGCACTCACGATCCCGTCACCCGTGGTGTGGCGGTCCAGCGCCAGCAGATGCCCCGAACCCTCGCCCCCCAGCACCCAGTGGTGGCGAGCCAGTTCCTCCAACACGTAGCGGTCGCCCACGCGTGCCCGCACCAGCTTCACGCCGCGTGCCTGCAGTGCGACCTCGACAGCCATGTTGGTCATCAGGGTCCCCACCACGCCAGGCACATGTTCGTCGCGCCCCATGCGATCGGCCGCCATGAGATACAGCAACTCGTCACCGTTGTAGAGGCGCCCTGTGGCGTCCACCATCTGCAGGCGGTCGGCATCGCCGTCCAGCGCAATGCCATAGTCGGCATGGTTGGCGCGCACAGCCCGTACCAGGGCGTCGGGATGGGTGGCTCCGACCTCGTGGTTGATATTGAGGCCATCCGGCGCACACCCAATGGCAAGCACCTCGGCGCCGAGTTCATGGAACACCTTGGGCGCAACCTGGTAGGCGGCACCATGGGCGGCATCCACCACCATCTTGACGCCGCGCAACGACAGTGCGTGAGGGACCGTGCTCTTGCAAAACTCGATGTAGCGGCCTGCTGCATCGTCGAGTCGGCGGGCCTTGCCCAGCGTGGCCGAATCAGCCCACTTCGGGGGCTCATCGAGCGCAGCCTCCACCGCCAGCTCCCAGGCATCTGGCAGCTTGGTGCCCTGTGCGCTGAAGAATTTGATGCCGTTGTCCGGATACGCGTTGTGGCTGGCACTGATGACCACCCCCAGGCTGGCGCGCTGCGCCCGTGTCAGGTAAGCCACGCCGGGTGTGGGCAACGGCCCCAGCAGCACCACATCCACACCGGCCGAGTTGAAGCCCGATTCGAGCGCGCTCTCCAGCATGTAACCTGAAATGCGCGTGTCCTTGCCGATCAACACCGTGGGGCGCTCTTCGGTCTTTTTCAGGACGCGACCGACAGCATGCGCCAGGCGCAACACAAAGTCAGGGGTGATGGGTGCCTGTCCGACAGTGCCGCGAATGCCGTCGGTACCAAAGTATTTTTGAGTCATGGGAATCGGCTTTTTCGCTGTTGTTTTTTGCAGATTTGAGTCTAGCGCACGCCACAGCGGCCGCCTTGCGAGGTCTGCAGCAACAAAAAGCCCCACAAGGCCGTTGTCGGCACCGCAGGCGCTGGAACAAAGGCTATGCAGCCCCCGCCGCCTGGCCCGACTCCATGGCGCGCCAGACCGTGAGGGCCTGCACGGTTTCGCGCACGTCATGCACGCGCACAATGCGCGCACCGCGCTCCACGGCAAGCAGCGCAGCGGCCACGCTGGGCTGCAGCCGCTGGTCCACATCCAGCCCCGTGACAGCGCCCAGTGATGACTTGCGCGACCAGCCGGCCAGCACGGGATAGCCCAGCGCCAGCAGTTCGCGCTGGCGCGCCAGCAGGGCGAAGTTCTGCGCCACGGTTTTGCCAAAGCCAATGCCCGGGTCCAGAACAATTCGGGTCTTTTCGACCCCTAGCGCTTGCAGGGATTGCGCTGATAGCTCCAAAAACGATAGCACCTGCGGCAGTACATCACCCGCCATGGGCGCTACCTGCATGGTCTGCGGGTCGCCGTGCATGTGCATCAGGCACACACCGCAGCGCGGGTGCCGCGCCACCACCTGCGCTGCGCCGGGCTGGCGCAAAGCCCATATGTCGTTGACGATGTCGGCCCCCAGGTCCAGCACCGCCTGCATGACCTCGGGCTTGTAGGTGTCCACTGAAATCGGCACGCCCAGGCCCACCGCACCGCGCACCAGGGGCAGCACACGCGCCAACTCCTCTTCCAGGCCCACGGCCGGGCTGCCGGGGCGGGTGGATTCTCCGCCGATGTCGAGGATGTCGGCACCGTCCTTAAGAAGCTGCTCGCAGTGGCGCAGCGCCGCCCCGGTCGAGCCGTGGAGCCCCCCATCGGAGAACGAGTCCGGGGTCACGTTGACAATGCCCATGGTGAGCGAACGTGCCAGGTCCAGGGTGAAACGGGTGGTTTGCCAGAGCATGGGCATCGATGAAAAAAAGAGAAAACAAAAACGGGGCTGCGAGCCCCGTTTTTATTGGTGAATGCGCGCCGGGCGTCAGGCGACGGTCGGGGCGGGCTCCGTGGCAACGGCGGGCAACCCACCGCTCGGGCCATCACCCGAGGACGGAGGCGTGCGCGGTGTCCAGTCCTTGGGTGGACGAGGTGCCTTGCCGGCCATGATGTCGTCGAGCTGGTCGGTGTCGATGGTTTCCCATTCCAGCAAGGCCTTGGCCATCGCGTGCATCTTGTCGCTGTTCTCTTCGATCAGGCGCCGTGCCAGGTGGTACTGCTCGTCGATGATGCGGCGCACTTCCATGTCCACCTTTTCCATGGTCTGCTCGCTCATGGTGGTGGTCTTGGTCACCGAGCGGCCCAGGAACACTTCGCCTTCATTCTCGGCATAGACCATGGGCCCCAGGGCATCGGTCATGCCGTAGCGGGTGACCATGTCGCGGGCGATATGGGTTGCGCGCTCGAAGTCGTTGCTGGCGCCCGTGGTCATCTGGTTCATGAACACTTCTTCGGCGATGCGGCCACCGAACAGCATGCTGATCTGGTTGAGCATGTATTCGCGGTCGTAGCTATAGCGGTCCTGTGCCGGCAGGCTCATCGTCACACCGAGGGCTCGGCCGCGGGGAATGATGGTGACCTTGTGCACGGGGTCGCACTTGGGCAGCAGCTTGCCGATCAAGGCGTGGCCCGACTCGTGGTAGGCCGTGTTGCGGCGCTCTTCCTCGGGCATGACCATGCTCTTGCGCTCGGGGCCCATGAGGATCTTGTCCTTGGCCTTCTCGAAGTCCTGCATCTCCACGGTGCGGGCATTGCGGCGCGCAGCCATCAGCGCAGCTTCGTTGCACAGGTTGGCCAGATCGGCGCCGCTCATGCCGGGCGTGCCGCGGGCGATGATGCCGGGGGCTACGTCCTGGCCAATCGGGATCTTGCGCATGTGCACGTTCAGGATCTGCTCGCGGCCACGGATGTCGGGCAGCGTCACATACACCTGGCGGTCAAAGCGGCCGGGGCGCAGCAAGGCTGCATCCAGGATGTCGGGGCGGTTGGTGGCGGCCACCACGATCACACCCAGGTTGGTTTCGAAGCCGTCCATCTCGACCAGCATCTGATTGAGGGTCTGCTCGCGTTCGTCGTTGCCACCACCGAGGCCAGCGCCCCGCTGGCGGCCCACGGCGTCAATTTCATCGATGAAGATGATGCAGGGGGCGTTTTTCTTGGCGTTGTCGAACATGTCGCGCACACGGGCCGCACCCACACCAACGAACATTTCCACAAAGTCGGACCCCGAAATGCTGAAGAACGGCACCTTGGCTTCGCCCGCAATGGACTTGGCCAGCAAGGTCTTGCCGGTGCCCGGGGGGCCGACCAGCAACAGTCCGCGCGGAATGCGCCCGCCGAGCTTCTGGAACTTCTGCGGATCTTTCAGGAAATCCACGACTTCCTTGACTTCTTCCTTGGCTTCATCGCAGCCAGCCACATCGGCGAACGTGACCTGGTTGGTGTTTTCATCCAGCATGCGTGCCTTGCTCTTGCCGAAGCTGAAGGCGCCGCCCTTGCCTCCTCCCTGCATCTGGCGCATGAAATACACCCACACACCAATCAGCAGCAGCATGGGGCCCCAACTGACCAGCAGGGTCATGAGCAAAGAGCCTTCTTCGCGGGGCTTGACGTCGAACTTGACGTTGTTGTTGATCAGATCGCCGACAAGGCCACGGTCAAGGTAGGTGGCGGTGGTGCGGATCTTGCGGTCATCGTTGGTGACTGCAACGATCTCGGTGCCGCCCTGGCCTTCCTGGATGGTGGCGCTCTTGATGCGATTGCCTCGGACTTCCTCCAGGAACTCCGAATAGCCGACATGGCCGGCACTGGCGCCGGTGCGGGTGTCGAACTGTTTGAACACAGTGAACAGCACCATGGCGATGACCAGCCACACGGCAATTTTTGAAAACCACTGATTGTTCAAGCAGGACTCCAGTCGCGGGAAAAAACGGTCACAAAGCCGTCACGGCTTACGTGCGGCCCATTTTAGGTGTTTCAAGCCTCGGGGGGCAGCTTATTCCCCCTCCCGGCCATGGACTCAGCACGGACTTTTGCACCGGATTGCGCAAATCATGGCCCGGAGCCACGCATTTCAGGCAGCTTTTTTGAGACCCATGCCCACCAGAAAAGTTTCGGAGGACTTGTCACGCGATGCCTTGGGCTTGAGCGGTTTGACGGTTTTGAAGCTGCGCTTGAACAATGCCACCAGCTCGCCATAGCCGCTGCCATGGAACAACTTGACCACCAGCGCGCCCTCGGGCTTCAGGTGCTGGCAGGCGAAATCCACGGCAAGCTCCACCAGATGCGCAATGCGCGCCGCATCGGCCGACTCGATGCCGGACAGATTGGGCGCCATGTCGGACACCACCACATCCACCGCCCGGCCCTGCAATGCATCCTCCAGTTGCTGCAACACCTCGGGCTCCCGGAAGTCGCCCAGCAGGAAGGTCACGCCCTCGACCGGCTCCATGGGCAAGATATCCAGCGCAATAATGCAGCCATTGAGCTGCCCGGCCGCCGCCCCGGCAGGCGACAGGCGCCGGCGCACATATTGGCTCCAGGCGCCGGGGGTGGAGCCCAGATCCACCACCGTATAGCCCGGCTTGATCAGCCCCAGCTGCTCGTCGATTTCCTTGAGCTTGTAGGCCGCACGCGCCCGATAGCCCTCTTTCTGGGCCAGTTTGACGTAGGTGTCATTGACATGGTCGTTCAACCACGCCTTGTTGACCTTCTTGCTTTGGGTTTTGACTTTCATACGGCTCCATTGTCTCTCGACAATCGGCACCGCCGATTGCGTCGATGGCTCATTTCGCGCAGCGACGTGAATGCCCACCGCGACGGGCCGCAGACATAATACGGCCATGCCCCAAATTCAACTGACTCCCGCAGAGCGCCGGGAACACCGCGCCAATGCCCACCACCTCGACCCTGTGGTCCTCGTAGGTGGAGATGGCCTGACCCCCGCGGTCAAAAAAGAAATTGATGCCGCCCTGAACGCCCACGGGCTGATCAAGGTGCGCATCTTCAACGACGACCGCACCGCCCGCGAACTGATTTACCAGCAGCTCGCCGCAGACCTGAACGCCGCACCCATCCAGCACATCGGCAAACTTCTGGTCCTGTGGCGCCCACAGCCCGCCAAGGAACGCACACCGGACGAAGACCGCATGCCCGGCCCGCGCGACGTCAAGGTGCTCAAGTACAGCAAGCGCGGCGGCCAGCGCCCCGAAATCAAGCAGCTGCGCGTGCTGGGCAACCAGCGCCTCACGCCCGGCGGGCAGATCAAGCGGGCCAAGAAGCCCAAGCTCAAGTCGATCAAGAAACGCCAGGCTGACTAAAGCGATGCACAGCACCCCGGCATCGGCGGCTCATCGCCACATCCTCTGCATGAAATGGGGCACGAAATATGGCCCCGAATATGTCAACCGTCTCTACGCCATGGTGCGACGCCACCTGCGTGGCGACTTCCGCTTCATTTGCCTGACAGACCGCAGCGACGGAATCCGCTCCGAGGTGGAATGCCGGCCTATTCCCCCGCTCAACATTCAGCTGGCACCTGGACAGCGCGATGGTGCCTGGAAGAAACTGACCACGTTCGAGGCCGATCTGCACGGCCTGCGCGGCACGGCGCTGTTTCTGGACCTGGACGTGGTGATCGTTGGCGGCCTGGATGCCTTTTTTGAGCAACCGGGCGAATTCCTGATCATTCATGACTACCCCAGGGCGTGGCGCTTTGGTCAGCGCATCACCGGCAACTCCTCTGTGTACCGGTTCGAGTTGGGGGCGCATGCCGATGTGCTCGCGTATTTCCGCACCCACATGGACGAGGTTCAGCGCCAGTTCCGCAACGAGCAGGCATTTCTCTCCGACTTTTTGCACCGCCAGGGCAAACTAAGCTACTGGCCGGCGGCCTGGTGTCCGAGCTTCAAGTACCACAGCATCTCCGCGTGGCCCACCAATTACTGGACCGAACCCGGCATTCCCGAAGCTGCGCGCATCGTGATCTTCCACGGCGAATGCAACCCGCCAGATGCATTGGCCGGGCTGCGCAATCGACGCTTTCGTTATATTCGCCCGGCCCACTGGATCGAGCAGCACTGGCGCGAATGAAACCGCGCACCCACAGGCCGACATCTCAGGAGTGAGGCCGCCGGAATCTGGCGCAGACCTATTGCGCAGCGCCGTACGAGACACCCTGCAAAGGTCGTCCCACGATCCGGGTCAGGATGGACAGGGGACTGGACGCAGGGTCGTATTCCAGACCGGGCGCCAGATGCAGCGTCTGCTCCATCATGTACTGACCCGACATCACGGCGTGCGAGGCCTGGTCCGAGAAGCACACCCAGCTTGAGCCAGCGGGAAACTCCACGGTTTGCTGTTCGCACCGGGATTGGTATTCCAGGTCGCCCTTCATGCCGTCGTGCAGTTGCAGCATCAGATGATCGTATTCGCTACGGAATGACTTGGTCACATGCAGCATGTGCAGCGCCTTGGCCTGCCAGCGTGAATAGGCCTTGGCACGCGGCAAAAAGGTGCTGGCCACCTTTTCAAAGGGCTCACCGACCCGCCAGACACGCGGCTTCCCCTCGGGGTTGAGGTTGGCGAAGACACGAAGGATCCGTTCACCATAATTGGGCCGTGACGGAAAGGCATCCACATGCAAACGCCGGTCATCCGCGCGCCAGGATTGGACGCGCGTCTCCACCTGGGTGGGGCGGTAACTGGTGGGCGCCACGCGCAGGTGCGGCAGGTATCCGGGCAGCAGGCCGCCGATCAAGGCGTTGGCATCCTCACGAAAACGCGCAATCGCCTGGGCCAGCAGCGCTTGCGTTGGCGCATCTCCTGCAGCCCCCTTGAGGCGACCGGTGGCGTCCAGGCTGATGTTTCGCGACCCCTCGTCGCGGATATCGGGGCGCAGCAGCGATGCCTCGCCGGGTTGCAGCGCGAACTTCAAATTCGGAAAGAAAAGAACCTTGCCCGCTTCCAGGGCGGCAACCCACTCGGAACGCCCCTGAACACTGCGCCAATCCGACGCATCTATCGAGATAATCTGAGATTCCACGGTGTACTCCCACAACATGCAGACACCCGGTCTAGGCCGACGGGTGAACGCTAGAAAACTTCCACAACAGGCTTCCCGCAAGCAGCCACTGCAGCCCGTAAAGCCCTGTCCCCACCGAATGCCACCAACGCAAATTGTCACGCGCCACGATCCGAGGCGCCACGACAAACTCGGCCAGCAGAGCACACAGCATGGCCGCCACCACCAGCGCCATGAGAGAGGCTGACCAATCGAGACGCTCATCCACCCAGCGCGAGCGCGAGTACATCAGCAGCAGCAGGCCGCAGCACAGGCCGACCCAGGTCTGCGCCGTGAACAGGCGCGCCGCCATGTTGCCGGCCAGCGCCGGAGTCGGCAAATGAGCAAACAGCAGGGGTACCACGATGAAACCAATGGTCGTAAGGCTACCCCACCACAGCGCGGACAGCCAGACAGGCAGGCGCTTCATCGTCACAGTCCCATCACAAATAGTTGACCGCCACGACTTCGTAGCGGCGCACACCACCCGGAGCCTGGACCTCGGCGGTATCGCCCTCTTCCTTGCCAATCAAGGCGCGGGCAATCGGGCTGGAAATGTTGATCAGGCCGTGCTTGAGATCGGCCTCGTCCTCGCCCACGATCTGGTATTTCACCGTGTCGCCAGATTCTTCATCTTCCAGTTCGACCGTGGCACCAAAGACCACCTTGCCGCCGCCGTCCACACCGCTCGGGTCGATGACCTGCGCCACCGAGAGCTTGCCCTCGATCTCCTGAATGCGGCCCTCGATGAACCCCTGCCGGTCTTTGGCCGCATCATAGTCGGCGTTTTCGCTCAGGTCGCCCTGCGCGCGCGCTTCGGCGATTGCCGTGATCACGGCGGGCCGCTCGACGGTCTTGAGGCGATGCAGCTCCGCCTTGAGCTTTTCAGCGCCGCGCTTGGTAATGGGAATGGTGGCCATTCTGTTGAGTCTCCACAAGTCAAAACGATGGAGCCGGGAAGCCGCCCCACCGGTCAGTCACCAGACATTGCAACGGAATTTCCATGCCAATGCCACTGGCGACCCTACAAAAGGAAACCGCCGCACGTTGCCGCGCGGCGGTGTCTGGTCAGAGGCAGATTATGCCGCGTTTGCCGGGGCTCAGGCCACCAGCTGGGCGTGCAGTTCCTGCACCGAATACACATCGAGCTTGTCGAGGTACTTCATGCCCTCGACAGCCGCTTCCGCGCCAAAAATGGTGGTGAACGTGGTCACCCGCGCCAGCAGCGACGACGTGCGGATCGCACGCGAATCGGCAATGGCGTTGCGCCGCTCTTCCACCGTGTTAATGACCATGACAATCTCGTTGTTCTTGATCATGTCCACGATGTGCGGGCGGCCTTCCGTCACCTTGTTGACCACCTGCACCGGCACACCCGCCGCCTCGATGGCCGCCGCCGTGCCCTTGGTGGCCACCAGCTCGAAGCCCAGGGCCACGAGCTGGCGCGCAATGTCCACGGCGCGCGCCTTGTCGCTGTTCTTCACGGTGAGGAACACCTTGCCGGAGGTGGGCAGTTTGGTGCCCGCGCCCATCTGGCTCTTCACGAAGGCTTCGCCAAAGGTCTTGCCCACGCCCATCACTTCACCGGTGGACTTCATCTCGGGGCCGAGAATGGTGTCCACGCCAGGGAACTTGACGAAGGGGAAAACGGCCTCCTTCACGCTGAAGTACGGCGGTGTCACCTCCTTGGTGATGCCCTGCGAGGCCAGCGTCTGGCCGGCCATGCAGCGTGCCGCCACCTTGGCCAGCTGGATGCCCGTGGCCTTGCTGACGAAGGGCACCGTGCGCGAGGCACGCGGGTTCACTTCGAGCACGTAGATGATGTCCTTGCCATCGGCCTCCTGGATGGCGAACTGCACGTTCATCAGGCCGACCACGCTCAGGCCTTCGGCCATGGCGGCCGTCTGGCGCTTGATCTCGTCCACCGTGGCCTTGGACAGGTAGTACGGGGGCAGCGAGCAAGCCGAGTCGCCGCTGTGCACGCCGGCCTGCTCGATGTGCTCCATCACGCCGCCAATGAAGGTCACGCCGGTCGAGTCACGCACGCAGTCCACATCGCACTCGATGGCGTTGGAGAGGAAGCGGTCGAGCAGCACGGGCGAGTCGTGGCTCACCTTCACGGCCTCGCGCATGTAGCGCTCGAGGTCGCGTTGCTCGTGCACGATTTCCATGGCGCGGCCGCCCAGCACATAGCTGGGGCGCACAACCAGGGGGTAACCCAGTGCGGCGGCCTTTTCCAGGGCCTCGGGCTCGGTCCGTGCCGTGGCATTGGGCGGCTGGCGCAACTGCAGCTTGTGCAGAAGCGCCTGAAAGCGCTCGCGGTCTTCAGCGGCATCGATCATGTCGGGGCTGGTGCCGATGATGGGCACGCCTTCGGCTTCCAAATCCAGCGCCAGCTTCAGGGGCGTCTGGCCGCCGTACTGCACGATCACGCCCACCGGCTTTTCCTTGTCGACGATTTCCAGCACGTCTTCCAGCGTGACGGGCTCGAAATACAGGCGGTCCGAGGTGTCGTAGTCGGTCGAAACCGTTTCGGGGTTGCAGTTGACCATGATGGTTTCATAACCATCCTCGCGCATGGCAAGGGCCGCGTGCACGCAGCAGTAGTCAAACTCGATGCCTTGGCCAATGCGGTTGGGGCCGCCACCCAGCACCATGATCTTCTTGGCACTGGTTGGCTCGGCCTCGCATTCCGCGACGCCGCCGTAGGGCGCGATCTCGTAGGTCGAATACAGGTAGGCCGTGTCGGTGGCGAACTCGGCCGCGCAGGTGTCCACGCGCTTGTAGACAGGGCGCACCTTGAGCGCACGGCGCGCTTCGCGCACGGCCTTTTCCGTGGTCTTGAGCAGCTTGGCCAGGCGGCGGTCGGAAAAGCCCTTTTGCTTGAGCGTGTGCAGCGTGGCGGCATCGAGTGCAGCCAGGGCGGCATCGCCCTTGTCCACGGCCAATTGGTCCAGCTCCAGCTCGATCTTCACGATCTGCTCGATCTGCACCAGGAACCACTTGTCGATCTTGGTGAGGTCGAACACCTCGTCCACCGACAGGCCCATCGCAAACGCATCACCCACGTACCAGATGCGCTCGGGGCCGGGCTCGCCCAGCTCTTTTTCCAGCACTTCGCGGTCCTGGGTCTTCTCGTTCATGCCGTCCACGCCCACTTCCAGGCCGCGCAGGGCTTTCTGGAACGATTCCTGGAAGGTGCGGCCCATGGCCATCACTTCGCCCACCGACTTCATCTGCGTGGTCAAACGGCTGTCGGCCGTGGGAAATTTTTCGAACGCAAAACGCGGGATCTTGGTGACCACGTAGTCGATCGAGGGCTCGAACGACGCGGGCGTGGCGCCGCCCGTGATTTCGTTCTTCAACTCATCGAGCGTGTAGCCCACGGCCAGCTTGGCCGCGACCTTGGCAATCGGGAAACCCGTGGCCTTGGATGCCAGCGCCGACGAGCGCGACACGCGCGGATTCATCTCGATCACGACCATGCGGCCGTCCTTCGGGTTCACCGAGAACTGCACGTTGGAGCCGCCGGTGTCCACGCCAATCTCCCGCAGCACCGCCAGGCTGGCGTTGCGCATGATCTGGTATTCCTTGTCGGTCAGCGTCTGGGCGGGGGCCACGGTGATGGAGTCACCCGTGTGCACGCCCATGGGGTCGAGGTTCTCGATCGAGCAGATGATGATGCAGTTGTCCGCCTTGTCGCGCACCACTTCCATCTCGTACTCTTTCCAGCCAAGCAGCGATTCTTCGATCAGCAGCTCGTTGGTGGGCGAGGCTTCGAGGCCGCGCTTGCAGATGATCTCGAACTCTTCGGGGTTGTAGGCAATGCCACCGCCCGTGCCGCCCAGCGTGAAACTGGGGCGGATCACCGTGGGGAAGCCCACGGTCTTTTGCACGGCCCAGGCCTCATCCATGCTGTGGGCGATGCCCGAGCGCGCGGAGCCCAGACCGATCTTGGTCATGGCGTCCTTGAACTTGAGGCGGTCTTCGGCCTTGTCGATGGCCTCGGGCGTGGCACCGATGAGCTCGACCTTGTACTTATCGAGCACGCCGTTGTGCCACAGGTCCAGCGCGCAGTTGAGCGCGGTCTGGCCGCCCATCGTGGGCAGGATGGCGTCAGGGCGCTCCTTGGCGATGATCTTCTCGACCGTTTGCCAGGTGATGGGCTCGATGTAGATGACGT